>VYLQ01000006.1_pt1 | contig 220556 bp, 205 predicted proteins | sample 5115351 | NCBI WGS metagenome assembly VYLQ01 (sample SAMN12291776, study PRJNA351875) | freshwater metagenome | isolation source: freshwater lake | place: USA: Michigan, Lansing Lake | collected 2013-08-14 | reverse complement strand
TTAAATACCGCTTTGCTTGTAACTTTACTCATGACTTTTGTTCTTCGACAAAACAAAGGTACTAGTCGGCTCGCTTTTCTAACAAAAGCAGCCGACTTTTTAGTCAGCCCCTAAGATAAATCTTCAGACAGCACTTCCTACGATGGGGTGAGGTCAACTAAAAAAAAAAGAAGCATGTGGTATAAACCTCACCCCATCTTGGCGCATGCTATATGATCATACACCTAGCCCCTCTCCGGAGGGAGAGGGGAACAAAACTCGTGTGGCCTCTGCAATTCTTCTTGATACAAGATCAAAACAAAGCAATAAAAATAGTGATGTGATGCTCCATCTCCCCTCTCTCTGCGGAGAGGGTAAGACAAATTTTCAGACAGCACTTTCTACGATGGGGTGAGGTCAACTGAAAAAAAAGAAGCATGTAGTAGGAACCTCACCCCATCTGAGCGCATGCTGTACGATGATGCACTTAGCCCCTCTCCGCAGAAGGGAACAAAACTCGTGCGCCCTCTGCAATTCTCCTTAATACAATATCAAAACAAAGCAATAAAAATAGTGATGTGATGCTCCATCTCCCCTCTCTTGCGGAGAGTGGCAAGATAAATTTTCTGAAGCACTTTCTACGATGGGGTGAGGTCAACCAGCGGCAGAGCCGCAATACCTTTGTAGAAAGAAGAAAGCGGATTATTAGAAGGTGCAGCGCACCGTAAGATCAAACATTATCTCGATGACCTCTACCAATTTATTGTGTCATGCACACGACCAGCACAGTAAATTGAAAAACTAGTGTCCTAACGGTAGCGCCAATAGAGAGGAGTACTAAAATTTTAAGAAGGCACTACCTCCAATGGCGTGAGGTCATCCGATAAAACAAAGAAGCCCGGCCGGTTAAGCTGGGCTTCTTTTTTCACCTAAAAAAATCCCGACCAGAACGCTGAAAAAAATAAAAACAGCAATTCAAAAGTCTGGTCTTAAGAAGGCACTCCGGTATCGGCAAAAAATATTTACCACCAACAACCACTACGAATGGAGTAAAACCAGTCATACCGGATGTGCCATGTCTTTGTAGAAGGAGACAGTAGCTAGTAGTCTGTATTTAGTAGTTTGCAAACCGCTCACTATACTACTACCCCTTCAACTTCTAGATCATATCAATTTTTGTCAGTAATTCATTCACTACCAACTACTATATACTAGCTACTAACTACTTTCAGTAAGCTAATCCACATTATCATGCAAAAACTTATTGTTACCCAACAAGCTGTTGTCGTCGTTTAAGTTGTAGCGCGAAATAAATTGTTCTGATGAGTGCGGCACATTGTCCATCTTCACGCCTCTGCGCAAATATGCTGGCAATGTCCACTTCTCATTAAACTCTTCTTTCGTCATCTCTTGCTTGCGTGCCGCTTTCAGTTTCTCTCTGCGCTCGCGAGCTTGTTGCTCTAAGCGCTCGCGTGTTCTGCGCACTTCCATCAGGCCATCATCATTGATCACCTGATCCGCAGAAACTGCTCTTCCAATTTGAAACTCATCATCTTCGGCAAACAAACCATTATCTCCATCTTCATCATCAATGGAATTGGTATTCTCTGTTTTATCAAAAAGGGTAAACGTATACGCACGCTCCTCACGCTTAGGCTCTTCTTTCTCTGGTGTCTCTTCTTTGATCGGAGTCTTCATCACCGGACGCTCCATCGGTTGTTGTACCGGACGCTCTTGTGGTTGCTCAATAGGCATCATTGGCTTCTCCTCGGTCTTATTCACTTCACCTTTCACCTTCAACTCCAAATCACCACCGCTTTGGTTGACCGAATTATCTACTGAGTCAAACAAAGAAATCTGCGTGCGCTCTAACTCATGCACTTTCTTCTCTTCCTTCTTCACCACTTTCGTCTCGGTTACAAACCCGGTAGCAATCACTGTCACACGAATGCGATCTCCCAATGCTGAGTCTACACCGTGACCAAAAATTACTTCGGCATCATCGCCAGCTTGTTGCTGAATGTATTCCGTGATCGTAGTAAGTTCATCCATTTGCAATTCAGCTTCCTCTCCAGAGATAATCGAAAGCAAAATTTTCTTCGAACCCATGATGTCATGGTTATCCAACAGCGGAGAAGCCAACGCTTGTTGTGCTGCTTTGATCGCGCGTGTATCACCACGTGTTTCAGCAGTACCCATCACCGCTGCACCCGCATTCAACATCACCGTGCGCACATCTTGAAAGTCTACGTTCACATATCCCGCCAAGGTGATAATCTCTGCAATACCTTTCGCAGCTGTAGTCAACACATTGTCCGCTTCGCCAAATGCCTGGCCAATGGATAAGTTGCCATAAATTTCACGCAACTTATCGTTGAGAATCACCAGCACCGTGTCGCAGCTCGCGCGAAATGCTTCAATACCCAAGTCTGCTTGTGCCAATTTTTTCTTTCCTTCAAATGAGAAAGGAAGCGTGACAATGCCCACCGTTAAGATGTCCATGTCCTTGGCTATTTTAGCTATGACAGGGGCAGCACCCGTTCCGGTGCCACCGCCCATCCCCGCAGTTACAAAAACCATTTTAGTACCGGCCAGCATCTCGCGAATCTGGTCTTTACTTTCCAGCGCAGCCGCACGACCCACTTCGGGGTTCGCACCGCAGCCAAGTCCCTCCGTCAGGTTTACACCCAACTGAAGTTTATAGGGCACCGGGCTGCTGTTCAGCGCTTGCAAATCTGTATTCGCCACCACAAACTCGACATCTTTGATGCCTTGCCGAAACATGTGGTTGACTGCATTGCTACCTCCGCCGCCAACGCCAATCACTTTAATGATCGACTTATGATGTTTGGGGAGATCAAATTTGTATCCGTTTATTGGTTCAAACATGATATTGAATATTTAGTGGTTGTTCTTTTTAGTTTTATAAAATCAAAAAATCGTAAATCAAAAATCATAAATCCCATTTGGGCGGTCACGCCATGGCGTGAGGCTTTCCGCTACAAGTCCTCCCCCGCCAGTTTTCTTTGATCCCGCTATGGCGGGAGGCATTTCACTTCAATCCTTGCCGCAGTGCGCACTCATTTACTCATCTCATCTTTCATCCGAAGCAAAATCATTATCAAATTTTCAAATCATCGAATTGTCAAATTGAACTCATTTTCAAATTACCGAATCATCGAATTACCGAATTATCAAATCACCGAATTAATACTCGTTCTTATCACTCAAGTCATCAATCAACAATCCCTTGGTCTTATTCAAGATGTTCGAGAAAAAGTCAGATGCCGGATTTTGTTTTTCTTTCTTCACCTTCACTACCTTCTGATTTTCTTTTGCTTCCTTGTAGCGCTCTTCGCGCTCATCCAACGAACGGAATCCGGAGAGCACCAATCCCACGGCAGTAGCATACATCGGACTCTTTACCACTTCCAACTTGCTCTTGCCGAGGTGCTCATTCGGGTAACCGATGCGTGCATCCATGCCCGTCATATATTCTACTAACTGCTTCAATGAATTCAGTTGCGAGCCACCACCGGTAATCACAATACCACCTGCGAGGCGATTCTCATAACCGGAGCTGATGATTTCTGCGTGCGCCATTTCAATCACTTCTTCCATACGCGCCTGAATGATATTCGAAAGATTCTTCACCGAAATTTCCTTAGCCGTTCTGTTACGAATACCGGGAATTGAAACAATCTCATTTGGACTAGCCTCTTCCGCAATTGCTTTGCCGAAGCGTGTCTTCAACTGCTCGGCTTGCTTCGCCATCACCATCAAGCCATGCTGAATATCCGTTGTCAAAATATTTCCACCGAATGGAATCACAGCCGTATGGCGAATGATGCTGTCGTGGAAGATCGCGATGTCGGTAGTGCCACCACCGATGTCAATCAAACAAACGCCGGCTTCTTTTTCTTCTTCACTCAACACCGCAATGCTGCTGGCGAGTGGTTCCAAAATCAAATCCTGAATTTCCAAGCCCGCTCTGCGTACACACTTGTTGATGTTGTTGATCGCGCTGGTCTGTGCCGTGATGATGTGGAAGTCGGCTTCCAGCTTCACGCCACTCATCCCGACCGGATCTTTGATGCCTTCTTCGTAATCCACGGTATAATCTTGTGGCATCACGTGAATGATCTCGCTGCCAGGTGGAATTACGATGCGATACATGTCTTCCGTAAGACGGTTCACATCTTCAATGCTCACCTCGTCTTCTTTCGAGATGCGAGTGATGCTGCCGTGGTGGATGGAGCTGCGGATGTGTTGCCCCGCAATGCCCACGTTCACCACACCAATGTCGATGCCGCTCATATCGCTGGCTTCTTTCACGGCTTTCTCAATGGCGAACACGGTTTTATCTATGTTGGTTACAATTCCCTTAATCACTCCTTCTGATTCGGCCTTGCCCATCCCCAACACCTCCAACTTGCCAAATTCATTCTGGCGGCCAACAATCGCACAAATCTTTGTTGTGCCGATGTCCAGACCTACTACTATTTTCTCGTGTTCCATGGTGTTCTTTATGTTTAGTGGTTGTTTACAATCTCTTTTTTTGAAGTAGTTAGTAGTTAGTATTCGGTACATAGTAGCTGCTACCTTTCCTAATTACTACTCTTTCTATTTCTTCAATTCATTTTTACTTTTACTAACTACTTTCTACTATCTACTAACTACTCTCTCCACTCATTCCGCCACTACCTGCCCTTCGTACTCCAAATTCACGCGCTCGTAGCGGGTCCAGCCACGTGTGGGTAAAATCTCCTTGTAGAAAACCATCAGCTTCTTAAACTTCACTTCTAAATTTTCCGGTTTTCCAAACTCCACCAACTGCCCCGTTACTTGTGGGTAGATGATTACTTTTCCATTCTTCTGAATATCCAGTTGAGCTACTTGTGCTTTCCAAAACGGATCCGCATTGATAAACTCAATCATCGCCATCAATTGCTTTCCTTCCTCTGTGCGATTAAGGTCTTCACTCTCCAACAGTTGTTTCACTGCTCCGCTGATCAACACAACGCGTGCCGTGTACTTCTCAGACACGGGCATGATCACTCCATCTTCCGCGATGTAGGCATCGGGTGCATCGTTTTGCACAATGCGCGCGATCGGTCTACGCAACTCCACATTCACTATTAAGTTTCCTTTCAAATCGCCAAATAGTTCCGCATCCAAAATATGTTTGTCGTACTTCAACTTTTTCTCGATCTCTTTCAGTTTAATTCGGTTGATCCCCACACCTTTCACCGGCTCGCCACTTCCTTCAACCAAATGCAACACATCTCCTTCATCCAAAAAATGATTTTCACTTAGGTTATCCAACTCTACAACAATGTCTTTGCACACCGCTCCGCCTTGCTTTCGTTCACTGAAGGCAATCAGAAAAAACAAGCCCAGTACCGCTACTGCTACTTTAATTTCTCTTCGTATGCTAAACTTCGTTTTCATTTTTCTTTTACTTCTTCAACAACATTTCTTTGATCGGTTTCACAAACGTGTCAATGTCTCCCGCACCCACCGTTGCTACTACTTCTACATCGAGGTCTTCCAACTTCTGTAACACATCTGTCTTACCACAGCGAATTTTTACCGGACTCGTGATGTTGGCAAACAACATATCCGAGGTAACACCCGGAATCGGTTCTTCGCGAGCCGGATAAATGTCCATCAACAACACTTCATCGGCGATGCTCAGACTCTTTGAAAATCCTTCCGCAAAGTCGCGCGTACGTGTAAACAAGTGTGGTTGGAAAATCACCGTCAGTTTTTTACCGGCATACATCGACTTGAGCGAAGTTAAAAACGCCTCAATCTCACGTGGATGATGCGCATAGTCATCGATATACACCAGATCATCACGTTTGATGATGAATTCGAATCTGCGCTTCACTCCTTTGAATGAATGCAGCGCTTCGCGAATTACTTTTTCACTAATGCCCAACTTGAGTGCTACCAACATAGCGGCAATGGCATTTTCCATGTTATGAAAACCAGGGACACCGAGCTGAATTTTTTCGATCTTCGTTCCAAAGCCGTGAAGATCAAATTCAAAAAATCCGCCATTGGCGGTTATGTTGCCGGCAAAAAATTGTCCCCGGCTCATACCATACGTTTCTTTCGAAACGGTTATTCCTTCTGTGAGCGATTCAATCGACTCATGTACAATCAAACTTCCGTTTGCGTTGATCTGCTTCATGAAATCGCGGAACGAGGTGAGCATGCTCGCGTGATCTCCGTAAATATCCAAATGGTCCGCATCTGCTGAAGTCACCACCGCTATCTCCGGAAACAATCGCAAAAATGAACGATCGAACTCATCAGCCTCTACAACTACCAAAGTCTTTTCGTTTACTTCTCCGTGCATTACTAAGTTCGAATCATAGTTGGTCGTGATACCTCCTAAAAATCCAACCATGTTTATTCCTGCCGATTTAATAATATGAGCGATCAGCGAAGAGGTGGTTGTCTTCCCATGGGTTCCTGCCACAGCGATGGTTTTATAACTCTTCGTGAGCAATCCCAATACTTCTGAGCGCTTGAGAATCGTAAAACCATTCTCTTTCAAATACGCATGCTCCACATGATTTTTAGGAATAGCAGGCGTAAACACCACCAGCGTTTTTTCTTTGCTGATGTATCCGGGAATCATTTCAACGCGATCTTCGAAATGAATTTCCATCCCTTCATCCAACAACTCGTACGTGAGTGGCGTAGGCGTACGATCGTAGCCGGCCACTTTCATGCCCTTGTGCCTGAACCAACGTGCGATGGCACTCATGCCTATCCCACCGATGCCGAGGAAATAAACGCTATCGTATTGCTCTAACTTCACTTGGTATTCCAATCAGTTTTTCAATTTCATCTACTATATCGTCGGTGGCTTGTGGCTTAGCCCACTTGCCTATGTTGCGGCTTAACTTTTCAGCGAGTTGATCATCATACACCAGTTTCAGTGCTTCGCTCACCAATGTATTTTTTGCCTCAACATCTTTCACCATCAATGCCGCGTCTTCATTAACCAATGCCATCGCATTTTTTGTTTGATGATCTTCTGCCACGTTAGGCGAAGGCACCAAAATGCTGGGGCGTTTGGCAATGCACAACTCAGAAATGGCCAAAGCACCTGCACGTGAGATTACTACATCGGAAGCAGCGTAGGCTAAATCCATCTGCTTCAAAAAATCAACTACCCGTATTCGTCTCAAATCTTTGTTTTCAATCTGTGATTTGATTCCGTCGTAATACAATTTGCCCGTCTGCCAAATCACCTGAATGTGCGCATCAATCAATTGATCGATGCCCGCCAAAATACTTTCGTTGATCGTACGTGCGCCAAGGCTTCCGCCTAAAATGAGAAGCGTACGCTCAGAAGAGCTAAAAGCAAAGTGAGCCAACGCTTTCTCTCGCTTCGACTCCAGATCGATAATATCTTTTCGCACCGGATTGCCAGTGAACACAATTTTTGAAGCCGGAAAATATTTTTCCATACCCGAATACGCAACACAAATACGTCCAGCTTTTTGTGCCAACTGTTTGTTGGTTAATCCCGCATACGAATTCTGCTCTTGAATCAAAGAAGGAATTCCGGCTTTTGTAGCGGCCAACATAATCGGGCCACTCGCATAACCTCCTGTGCCAATCACAGCATGCGGCTTTATCTTTTTGATGAGGTTGCTTGCTTTGACATAACTCGAAATCAACTTAAATGGAAACGACAAATTGGAAAGCGTCAGTTTGCGTTGTAGTCCGCTGATCCAAAGGCCAACAATTTTGTAGCCGGCTTCCGGTACTTTCGTCATTTCCATTCTTCCTTCCGCACCAACAAAAAGAATATCCGCATCCGCATAGCGTCTCTTAAATTCATTGGCAATCGCCAACGCCGGGAAGATGTGACCTCCGGTGCCGCCTCCACTAATGATGATCCGATATGGTTTCTCTGCTTTCAACTTTCCTTCTTTTATTAATCTGTTCAATTACTCTTTATTCCTTTACTAATTATCGAATCATCGAATTACCGAATCATCGAATTACTTAATTTTCAAATTCTCATCTTCAAATCTTCAAATTTTCAAATTACCGAATTACCGAATTATCAAATCATCGAATTACTAAGCTGCTTTCACTTCCACTTCTTTCTCCTTCACCTCGTCCGTCTCTAATTTCTCGCTCGCTCCTTGTCCCCAATTCTCTTCTTGTTCACCACGACTCACACTTAAAATAATTCCTACCGACAAGCCGGTGAAGACCATCGCTGTTCCACCCATACTAATCAAAGGCAAGGGTTGTCCGGTGATGGGACCCAGGCCAACCACTACGCCCATGTTCACCATCGCCTGACAAACCAAATCAAAACTCAGTCCTGCCGAGAGCAACCCTCCAAAAGCGCGCTCACTGTTGTACGCCGCTTTCATCCCTCGATGCAGTAATATCAAATAGAGTATGAGCACAAGCACGCCTCCAATCACGCCGTACTCTTCAATGACAATGGCATACACAAAATCAGAATACGGGTGCGGTAAAATATTTCGCTGCTCGCTGTTACCAGGGCCTTTGCCAAACAATCCTCCAGTGGCAATGGCGATGCGACCATGTTTTGCCTGAAAGGGCAATTCCTTTTGATGCATCACATACGCATAAAAATCTTTTACACGACTGATCGCGGTGTCGAAGCGCTGACCGAAATAAAGTCCGGCTGAACCGGATAACAAACCAATCAGTATCAACATCGCTAAGTAACGCACCGGCACGCGACCGATAAACATGATCAGCATACAGGTTGCGAATAGTAGAATCGCTGTTGAAAAATTAGTCAACGCGATCAATCCACATATCGCACCGCACCAAATCAACATCGGAATCAATGCTTCTTTAATGTCGTCTATGTTTTGCTGCTTCTTCGAAAGCATGCTGGCGAGATTGATGATCAACGCCAAGCTGGCAAAATCCGATGGTTGAAACGAAGTATTAATGATTGGTAATGTGATCCAACGAGACGCTTCGTTTAAGCTTGTTCCAAACTTGAAAGTATAAATCAACAACGGTACACTCACCCACAATGCGAGTCGGGAAATTTTAGAATAATAACGATAGTCGATCTTATGAGCGATCCACATGGATGCCAATCCCAAAAACACCATGAAGGTGTGCTTCATCAAAAACGACTCTGTACTTGCTGTACGTTTGTACGCGAGTGTTCCGATGGAACTATACACCACCAAAATGCTGATCAAAGAAAGAGCAAACACCACAGCCCAGATTACTCTGTCACCCTGCAGGTTTTTATCAGCCCATTCTTTTATTGTACTTAAGCGCATAACTCTATTTTTTATAGATAGTAGTCAGTAGTTAGTAGTTAGTAATCAGTTTCCCGTATTTCGTCTAATCCCTTTAATATATGCATCTAACAACCGACTTACTTCCTTTACATCTTCCATTAAACTTTTAGCATCGATGTATCCCAAATCATTTGCCAGTAATAAGTGATACTCAGTTTCTGACAAAGACCCCTGTGATGTATTCATAAACTTCAGCTTGTCTGCAACACCTTTCTTTTTAAAACCCTCAGCAATATTTGCTGCCACTGAAACCGATGATCTTCTCACTTGAGAAGTTAACCCATAAATTTCCTCCCTCGGAAATTGCTTCGTCGCAGCATATACAGCTAATACAAGTTGATGGGCTTTCTGCCAAACAACAAGTTCTTTAAATGTCTGTGCCGGTTTCCTATTATTCATCTTTCAAACCAATTATTACTGTCTACTGTCTACTATCTACTTTTCAAATTCTCCTTCAACTCCAACACTGCATTTCTAAACTGCGCACCCCGATCCTCGTAATTTTTAAAAAGATCAAAACTGGCGCAGGCAGGCGATAACAAAACCACATCGCCTTTTTGTGAAACACGTAATGCGAGTTGTGCCAACTCCTTCACGCTTTGTGTTTCATAAATCTCTTTTACTTTTCCGTCAAAAGCTTTCTTCAATTTGTCATTGTCTTTGCCGAGGCAAATCAACACACGTACTTTTTGTTTTACCTGCTCTTCGATGAGTGTGTAGTCATTTCCTTTATCGATACCTCCGGCAATCCAGATGAGCGGTCCCTGATAACTTCCTAACCCATACACCACCGAATCCACATTGGTAGCCTTTGAATCATTTACAAACTCCACTCCATTGATAACAGCTACCGATTCTAACCGATGCGGTGCGTTGACAAACGTTTTCAATCCCTGACGAATGGCCTGCTCAGAAACTCCAGCCAGCAACGCTGCCGAAACAGCTGACAAGGTGTTGATCAGATTATGAGGTCCCTTCAAGGTAGTTTCGGATTGAGCTAAGCCAAACGAAACACCGTTGACTGCAAAATTCATTTTAGCTCCATCGAAGTACGCATCGGTCTTTGCTTGCAGCGACACCTTCACTTGTCGAGGAACAACTGACTTCTGTTTCACTTCATTTGAAACCACAGCATCATCGGGATAATAAATAAAATGATCTGCCGATTGCATCGATTGTACTAACCGAAACTTCGAGTTAATATAGTTCTGCATCTGATACTCATAGCGATCCAAATGATCGGGAGTAATGTTGAGCAAAATGCCTATTGCAGGGCGGAATGTTTTTGTTCCATCCAATTGAAAGCTGCTGATCTCCACCACATACCAATCGTGCTTGTCTGTTGCTACCTTTCGTGCAAGGCTCTCTCCTACATTTCCTGCCAATGCTACTTTCCATCCGGCAGACTGAAGCAAATGATACGTTAGGAGTGTCGTTGTTGTCTTTCCGTTGGTACCGGTAATAGCAATCACTTTTCCCTGAATGTAGCGGTAGGCAAATTCAAGCTCGTCGATGATTTCAATTCCTGCTGCACGCGCCTTTTTAATGATCTCTACTTTCTCAGCAATACCCGGACTTTTGATAATCAAAGTTGCGTTTAAGATGGAATCATACGTGTGGCCATTCTCTTCAAAAGAAATCTGATGCTGTTGCAACTCGGCTTTGTATTGTTCCTTAATCGCTCCGTAGTCAGACACAAACACGTCGAAGCCTTTGGCTTTCGCCAAAATAGCTGCGCCTGTTCCGCTCTCTCCTGCTCCTAATATGACTACGCGTTTACTCATTTACTATTTTACTACTCGTATTTAAATCATTTTCAAATTTTCAAATCGACTCACTTTCAAATTTTCAAATCGACTCACTTTCAAATTCTTTCACTTTCAAATTTTCAAATTGCATCATTTTCAAATTAAACTATCTCAATTTCAATGTGGCCAAACTCACAATCGCCAATAAAATTCCTACTATCCAAAAGCGAGTTACAATTTTCGACTCGTGGATTTGTTTCTTTTGGTAATGGTGATGCAATGGCGACATCAACAAAATTCTTCGTCCCTCTCCGTATTTCTTTTTGGTGTACTTGAAATATGATACCTGTAGCATCACCGACAACAACTCCACAAAGAAGATTCCGCAAAGAACAGGGATCATCAATTCCTTACGCACTGCCAGCGCCAATACAGCAATGATTCCGCCCAGTGAAAGACTACCAGTGTCTCCCATGAACACTTGCGCCGGATACGAGTTGTACCACAAAAATCCAAGACACGCACCCACAAAAGCGGTGCAGAAAATTACCAGCTCACCTAAGTTGGGGATGTACATGATATTGAGATACGTACTAAAGTCCACACGACCAGACAGGTAAGCGAAGATCGCCAAGGTAAGTCCGATGATGGCCGAAGTGCCTGCCGCCAATCCATCAATTCCATCGGTGATATTCGCCCCATTGGAAACCGCGGTGATCACAAAAATGACCAGTAGTGTGTACACTATCCATGTATAATCCGGATTCCACCAAGAGATCAATGCCGCATAATCAAATTCGTTGTTCTTCAAAAATGGCACCGTCGTTTTCGTAGACTTCACATCATATTCTGATTTGACATCCGCAGGAATAGGTGCTACCTCTACACTCGCAACCGAAGGGGCGGCCTTCTCACGAACCACTACATTCTCATTAAAATAAAGAGTCAGCCCAACGATTAACCCGATGGAAACTTGCCCTACAATTTTAAATCGTCCGGCAAGGCCTTCTTTATTTTTCTTGAATACCTTGATGTAGTCATCAATAAATCCAATCAAACCTAACCAAAGCGTGGTTGCCACTAATAAAATAATGTACACGTTATCCAACCTCGCCATCAGTAAGGTTGGAATCAAAATAGCAGCGATGATAATGATACCACCCATGGTTGGAGTGCCTTTCTTCTGCATCTGGCCTTCCAATCCTAAGTCGCGGATATCTTCGCCAACTTGTTTCTTTCGCAAAAAGTTGATTAGCGTCTTTCCGTAGGTGATCGTGATCAACAAGGAAAGAATCGCAGCTACACCAGCACGGAACGAAATGTACTGAAACAACCCCGCCCCGGGGAAGTCAAAGTGTTTTTCGATATAGTCGAATAAATAGTACAGCATTTAATTCGCAAACATTTTTAACATTCGTGTCAATACTTCTTTATCGTCAAAAGGATGTTTTACTCCTTTGATCTCCTGGTAATTTTCGTGACCCTTGCCAGCTACGATGATGATGTCTTTTTCTTTCGCCAACATGCACGCAGTTTTGATGGCCTCTTCACGATCTACCATCACCAGCGTTTTCTTCGCGTCAGTCGGGCCCACTCCGGTTTGCATTTCCCTGATGATTTCCATCGGATCTTCGCTGCGCGGATTATCCGAAGTGAAAATCACTTTGTTGGAATATTTGCAAGCCACCGCCGCCATCAATGGTCGTTTCGTTTTATCGCGATCACCTCCACACCCAATCACAGCTATCACTTGTTCTTGCCCTGTGCGAAAGTGTTCGATTGTTTCGAGTACGTTCTTCAGTGCATCGGGTGTGTGCGCATAATCAACAATGGCCGTGAATTTTGATCCGGGCATGACCAACTCAAATCGTCCGGGTGCGCTGGTGAGTGCAGACAATTTCATCAGCACCATTTCCGAATCTTCGCCCAATAAACAGGCAGCACCATAGACCGTCAATAGATTATAAGCATTGAAATCGCCAATCAATTTAAACCACACATTGCGATCGCCAATCTCTAACTCCAATCCTTCCATCGAATTGGTGATGATCTTCGCTTTGAAATCGGCCATCTTTTTCAAAGCGAGCGTTTTCTTTTGTGCTTTGGTATTTTGCAACATCACCATGCCGCGTTTGTCATCGCTATTTACGAGAGCAAAAGCATCAGATGACAAACCGTCAAAAAATCCTTTCTTAGCGCGGATGTAACTTTCGAACGTACGGTGGTAATCCAGGTGATCATGAGTAATATTGGTAAATAACGCCCCTACAAAATGCAATCCTTCTATTCGGCCTTGTGCCACGGCATGCGAACTCACTTCCATAAAGCAATGCGTGCAGTTGGCTTCGAGCATCTTTACTAACAACTCGTTGATTTGAATCGGATCGGGTGTTGTGTGTGTTGATGGGATGTCTTTATCCACAATCTTATTCACAACTGTGGATAACATTCCGCAACGATGCCCTAAAGTCGAAAACAACTTGTACAACAACGTTGCCACAGTTGTTTTACCGTTAGTTCCGGTCACGCCAACTAACTTCAGTTTCGATGAAGGGTTTCCATAAAAGTTAGAAGCGATTATTCCCAACGCTTTGGCGCTGTCTTTTACTGTGATGAAAGTAACTCTGTCGGAAATGGTATCGGGAAGTGTTTCGCAAAGGATTGCCAATGCGCCCATGCCAACCGCCTTGTCGATAAACGCATGCCCGTCTGACTGTGTGCCCTTGATGGCCACAAAGAGACTTCCTGCTTTTACTTTTCGTGAGTCAAAGCAAATGGACGTGACGTCTACATCGGTACTGCCGCTGGCAGCCGTGATGTGAACTCGATACAATATGTCTTTTAGTAACGCCATTAACTGAGTCTCAAATAAATTTTTGCTCCCCTACTGATGCGGGTGCCCGGTGAAAGCGATTGTGCTGCCACTCTACCCTTCCCTTCGTACGACACGCGCAAACCATTTTTCTCCAACACGAAAATTGCATCGCGAAAAGTCATCCCTATCACATCGGGTACCTGATCTTTTACCACTGCATTCTTTTTCCACACGATGGCATTTCCATTTTTATTGGTCTTCACCCACTCTTCTTCGGTAGTGGCGTGATTCGAAACACCCAACTCGTTTGCGAGCATGGTCAATTCTTCCTGTTTGCCGGCACGCATGGTAGGGAACACACCTGGCTCTTGAGTTTTCGCCTTCTCCATGGCCGAGTGCAAATTGATATCGCGTGAATAAATATTGTCGGCAATATCTTTGAACACCGGGCCGGCAACGCTATTTCCATACTGATAAATGCCACGTGGATTTTTGATCAGCACAATAGCCGAATATTTTGGAGCGTGCGCCGGAAAATAGCCAACAAACGAAGTGATGTATCGTTTTTCGTAGCGACCATCTTTCAAAATTTGTGCAGTACCTGTTTTGCCGGCGATGCGATAGTAGGAGTTCTTCAAATTTTTCGCCGTTCCATTTTCCACTACGCTCTCTAGCAATAGCTTCAATTGATTGAGTGTTTTGCCGGAGCAGATTTTTGAATTCAACGTTTCCGTTTCAAATTCCTGCTTCACGTTATCTGCTTGTTGAATTGAGGTAACAAAAATGGGTTTAATCATCTTGCCATCGTTCGCAATAGCATTGTACACCGCTAGTGTATGCAGCGGAGAAATTTCGAAGCCATAGCCGTACGCCATCCAAGGCAACGAAATACCACTCCAGTTTTTGTCTTTGGGGCGTGTGATTTTTGGATACGACTCACCGTTGATTTGCAAACCCAGCGGCTTCGATAGATTCAGTTTATCCACATAATCTAAAAACTTAGATGGCTTCGTACCAAAATGCTTATCAACCAGCTTGGCCATCGCGATGTTGGAAGAAACTTCGAACGAGTGTTTGATGGTAACTCGTCCATAGCCGCCTTCTTCATGATCGGTCACTTTGCGTTTGTAGAACATGTATTCGCCCTGATGTGTATTGATCGTATCAGTCAATTCAATGTTCGTGTCTTCCAACAATGCCATCATTGTTATCAACTTGAATGTTGAACCCGGCTCAAACGATCCGCCCACGGCATGGTTGAACTCTTCCTGAAATCCACCTTGTCCATCGGCTGATAAATTGGAAATCGCTTTGATGTGTCCGGTCTTCACTTCCATCACCACCACGGTGCCTTCATCGGCATTGTGCGCTTTCATTGCATTGTAGAGCGAAGTCTCGGCTACATCTTGTAAGTTGATGTCGATGGTCGTTTGAATATCCAATCCATCAATGGCTTTGATATTTTTTCCATCAAACACAGGCATCCAAGAGCCACCCGCAATTTTTTGGAACAGCGCTTCACCATCCTGACCACCTAATGATGTGTTGAAACTATATTCTAATCCGGCACCTTTGCCATCTTCGTTGACAAAGCCAACTGTTCGGCGGCTAAGATTGCTAAACGGACGATAGCGCACATCGATTTTGTCGAATATCACACCACCCCGGTAACGACCTTCGCGGAAGATGGGCCAGGTCATCATTTCTTTTTTAACCTGATAGTTGATTTGCTTGCGGTTCAGGATCAGATACTGCTTTCCGGTAGCACGTGCATCCTTCAGCATCTCTTTGTATTCTTTCTCCGAACGATCTTTGAAATGGCGTGAGAGCAACATCGCCAATGAGTCTACTCCTTTTTTGAAAATTTCATCTTTCGCCAACCTAGGGTCAATGGCTACTTTATAGAAGGGTAAGCTGGTAGCGAGCAAACTTCCATTGTCGGAATAAATATTTCCTCGTGTTGCTTTTATTTTGCGGTAATCGAAGTTGATTTTCTCGCTGACCTTTTCCCACTGAGGGCCTTCTACTACCTGAATGTGACCAATTTTGGCAGCCACACAAATAGCGAAAGCCACCACGCACAAAAATGCGATGCGGACTCTTACTAATATGGACTGCTTGATATTCATTCTTTCTACTTCTCTATTATTCTTCTTTTACTCTTTTACAATTACTTTGAATGGAGGGTTTAAGCTCTCCTTCAATCCCAATGGTTTTACTCTGCGTGCTACTTCGCTTTGTTTGCTGGCGAACATCACATCTGATTTCAGCGTAGTGAAATCTGCGCGCAAATCTTCTACATCACTCTGTGCCCGATCAATCTGCCGCGTAGTCTTTTCTGCATAGTGTGTATTGCTGATGTAGATCAAGCTGAGCAACACTACAAAAAGTATTTTCGGCAGGTACTGCACCGGAAATCCTTCCTCAAAATAGCTTTCGAGTTTCAAGCGCTTCTCCAATCCGGAAAACAAGCTCTTGCCACTGCTGGCCGGCTTGGCTTCCGGTTTCACGCGTGCCTCATTTGTCTTTTGAGGTTGCTCTATTTTGAACTTATTTTCCATTTTCTCTTTAACTATAACTTCTCTGCTATTCGCAACTTCGCACTGCGTGCGCGGTTGTTTTCATTTACTTCTGCTTCCGATGCTTCTATCGGTTTTCGATTGATAGCTTCAAAAGGCTTTATTTTATTTCCATAAAAATCTTTCTCTACTTCGCCATACATTTTGCCGGAGTTGATGTAATTCTTCACCAACCGATCTTCCAATGAATGGTAGCTCATCACCACCAGTCTGCCGCCTTTCTCCATCACCTCGCCACTCTGGTTCAAAAATTCCTCCAGTGCCTGCATCTCTTCGTTTACTTCGATTCGCAGTGCTTGAAACACCTGCGCGAAATATTTAAACTCTTTTCCTCTCGGTGCAATCGGCTTCAGCAAATCGATTAAATCCTGAATGCGTTCAAACTTTTTTACCGAACGCTGCTGCACGATCAACCCGGCAAGTGTTTTGGCATTCTTCACTTCGCCATACATGCCTAAGATTTTATGAAGGCTTGCTTCCGGATATTCATTCAAAATGCGAGCGGCACTTTTCGATCCCTTCTTATCCATGCGCATATCGAGCGGGCCATCGAAGCGAGTAGAAAATCCGCGCTCAGCCGAATCAATCTGGTGCGAGGAAATACCGAGGTCGGCGAGAATGCCATTTACTTTGGTGATTCCATTCAACTTCAGGTATTGTTTCATATTCCTGAAATTGGTCTGACAAAATGTAAAAGAACGACTTTGAATATTTTCGGATTGCTTGCGTGCGTCTTCGTCCTGGTCAAACGCAATCAATCTTCCGTTTCGCAACTGCTCTAAAATCTTTAAGCTATGACCACCTCCGCCAAAGGTGACATCTACGTAGATACCCTCCGGATCAATGGCTAATCCCTCCATACACTCTTCTAACATCACCGGCCTGTGGTACACCATTTCGATAGTTTTAAAGCTGCAAGTTTCAAGCTGCATGCTTCATGTGACTTCACTCTCCTTCAAGTTTATCAATGAACTTTGAAATCATCTTCTGTTCTTTCTTAACTAAATCAAGCAATTCCTCAATCCTATCATCATTGATCCACTTTCTCTTCTTAACAATTAAGGCATGTGTTTCAATTTCGAAAGCTGAGGCTTGTCTATGTATTTAATATATTCTTTCGTGCTACGTTTAGCACTACCTTCTGCGATATTTGCTGGTATCGAAACAGCACTTCTTGTTAATTGAGAACGTATTCCATATTTCTCTTCTACTGGCAGAAACGAAATCAAATCATACGTTTTATCAACTATTTCCATACCTGTTTGCCAAATCATTAATTTTTTAAAGTCTCTCATGCTTTAAAAATCACATCGGCTTGTAGCTTTTAGCCTATAGCGTGCAGCTATAAGGCAGCGTCTACATCATTACTCGTTCAAAAATTTCTCCGCGAGCTTCGACAATTCACTAGGGTCTTGGATGATTTGCTTCTCATAGGTGGTAGGATTCCAGATTTCAACTTTGCTTCCGGTGCCTACGAGCATCGCATCTTTGTCAATCTGCGCATACGTAAGCATGTTCTTGGGAATGAGGAAACGGCCGTTGTTATCCAACTCAACCGTAACGACCCCCGACAAAAAGTTTCGCTGGAGTTTGCGATACTCTTCGTTGAACTCGCTGAGACCTGAAATTTTTGAGAAGACTTTTTTGAACTCCACCATCGGATAGACGATTAAGCATGGCTCGAAGCCTCTGCGGATGACAAGCTCCTGCGCTTCCCCATTGGTAGTGGGTAGCTGAGCCTTGATCCGAGATGGCAGCACCAATCTGCCTTTGGCGTCAAGTTTACTTTCGTATTCGCTGGTGAAGAAAGTCATAGACTGTAGTGGTTGTCTTAGTTCTCCTAAACAAACGTAAGCATTTTTCAACCACTTTCAACCACTTTACACCACTTTTTTACATTTTAAGGCAAAAAAGGTGAGAAAATGGGTATTAAAATCCATTTTGGTGTGTCAGACCAAAGAATTCTACTTTTTCCTAAACTGATAAAGAAGCGGCTTGGCTCCTCATCGCGATGTGTAAAGCAACTCCTTAATGGTTCTGAATCAGAAACCAGATGGCTAAGCCAAAGGGGTTTAAAGTGATTTTCTATTCATGACCGATTGAGAAATAAAGTTTGGTGCGAGTTGGTAAAAAGCCTTTAGTTCACTATTTTTAAGTGTTCACGTATACGTGTACAATTAATTTTTGTGAACATGAAAGAAGTGGAGATCGTTGATAAAGCGTTAGAAAACCTGGAAAAAGAGACCCAAATTATAGGAAAATGGGTTCAAAAAGGGCTAAAAGAGCTTGATGGGCACCTCACGCTTACCCTTGAAACCGAGCAGCTAAAGTTTAATACGGAGATCAAAACCGAGCTCCGTAATCACCTTATTCCACAAATTCTGGACTACAACCAACGGTTCGATCCATTCATGCTCGTGGCAGGTCGAATCTTTCCTAAAATAAAGGAGCAACTCAGACAGCACAATGTAGCCTACCTCGAAGCCAACGGTAACTTTTTCCTGAAGAAAGATCAGAAATGGTTTTTCATTGATAACAATCCGCCATTGCCGCAGCAACAAGACAACCGAAATAGGGCCTTCACAAAAACAGGTTTAAAAGTCCTGTTTGAATTTTTGCTGGACAAAAACCTGATTACTCAACCTTATCGGCAAATAGCCAAATACACACAAACAGCTGTAGGCGGTGTTACCAACGTTATTCAGGGCTTAAAGCAGGAAGGGTTTGTTGTAGCACTGAACAAAAATGAAATCAAACTCACGAACAAGGAAGACTTGATTCGGAAATGGGTAGAAGTATACGAGCACAATCTGAAACCAACATTAAAAATGGGCAACTTCCGGTTTGCAACGGAGAATACAACCTGGAACAACCTGAACTTAAACCTAGATAAAACCCGCTGGGGTGGCGAGCCTGCCGGCGACCTATTGACAAATTATCTACGGCCTGAAGAATTGATTTTGTACACAGAAGAAACGCGAAATGAACTTATAAAAAACTATAGATTGATACCCGATGAGAACGGAAAAATAAAGGCATTTAAAAAATTCTGGTTGACGAACGAGTATGATAAAACCACGGTACCTCCATTGCTGGTATATGCTGACTTAATGAACACGAACGAAAAACGCTGCCGTGAAACAGCACAAAAAATTTATAATGACTACATCCGGCCAAACCTATAAAGAATTAGCTATTCCATATTTCAAAGAAGTATTTCAAATGATCGATGAAGTGCTCTCCGAAAGGAATATTCCATACTATCTAGTAGGGGTAAATGCAATTGCTTTGGAGTTACTGGCGAAAGGGCACAAGCCAAGCCGTGGTACGAAAGACATTGATTTCGCCATCATGATTTCATCCATGAAAACATTTGAGGACGTAGCCGATAGTTTGAGAAGTAAGGGATTTAATAAAGTAGCAGCACCTTGGACATTCTACCACCTTGATTATAAAGTAGTCATCGACTTACTTCCCTTTGGCGAAGTGGAAGAAATGGACACTGTAAATTTCAATGAACGCTACTCTGATTTGCATGTGTTGGGCTTTAAAGAAGTATTAGCACATTCAAAAGATATCTTTATCGAAGAAAAGATTGCTCGTATTCCTCCCCTCCACGGTATGGTACTACTAAAATTAGTAGCCTGGAGCGATCGACCCGAAGAGCGAGATAACGACCCCTACGATATTCTGTTTATCATCACCAAGTATTTCGAACTTGAATTTGACGATATTGTTGAAAACCATTTCGATGCGTTTCCGGAAGACAACCTAAACGAATTACAACTTGCCGCCAGAGTGTTGGGTAGAAAATCTGCTGAAATTTTACAACACTCGGATAAACTCAAAGAACGCATACTTTCCATTCTTGAAAGGAATATACTAAATCCTGCTGAATCTCTTATTGCTAAACAATGGGCCCAAAAGCATGATTGGAATTTAGAGTATGCCGGAAGTTTGTTGAGTGAATTAAAAAGAGGTATCGAAGAAATCCTCGAAAAGAAGTAAGATGTGTGTATAAAAAATTATTAGTAGTTGCCAAGCCGACTAAATAAATATCAGCATACGGGTTCGTGATAGCAGAGCCTTACGGGATGATGCCGTTACGCAGGGTATCGCGGTGATTTGGAAACGCTCTACCAAAGAATCTACTACTCAGTGCCATCAACCGTAAAACTGAAATTTCAACAGGGCCCCCAACAAAAAAGCATGACAAAACTTGCCATGCCTCTTTCTACTATCAATAGATAGCTGCGCTACACTTTATCGCACTTTGCTTTGCACATTTTGGCGTGATCCAAATGTTTACGCAACGTAGGTAAAGTGGCACTCGACCACTCTCTGATTTCGTCGTCCTGTGCTTCTTTCGAAGCTGTTTCGAATATACCAATGGCCTTTTCATGTCCCTTGATCATTTCGGCGCAATAGTCTTTGTTAAATTTTTTCTCTGATTCTTTGTTCAATCTTTTGTACACATCCTTCGCATCTGTATTGGTGGATGTAGGCAATGAAATTCCCTTGCGATCGGCCAGCATGTTTAAATCGCGGAGCGATTGTGTGTGTTCTTTTTCCAACAACGCGCCCAAGTCTTTCACATCGGTCATATAACTTTTCTGTTGCGCCAACTGGCCCAACTGAATTTCTTCCAAGTGAATAAGTGCCGCTTGTGCCAAAAACTGTGCATCGGTACGTGCATCAGTACGTACATCGCTACGACCAAGCAGTGAATCAATTGTTAAATCCTGATTGGTGAACGAAGCTGTTCCCATGATGATGGCAATACCTGCCACAAACGCAGCGATGCTTGCTTTCCATTTTTTATTTTTTTTCATAGTCGTGATTTTAGTTGATGTATGTTTAAGTGAATAAAAAGCCCCACGTATGCACGAGGCATACATGAGGCTAATTCAATAAGGCTTACTTGCCAGCTGCATGACTCTTGGCAATCTCCTTGCTTGCTTCCTGGGCATGCACTGCATGACCATTGGCTTTCAATGTGCTTTGAGATGCTTTTTCATGCTCTCCATTCTCGATGGATTTAGCCGCTTCTTTATGATGCTTGGCGGCATGTTCGTGATGCAAAGCAGCCGTTTGATGATTGGCTGTTACAGCCGGTACTTTTTCGGTAGTACCTGCTGATTTGTCTTCTTTCGTTGTTGTTGGTGTCGTTGACATGATTCAATGTATTTATGTTGGAAGGAATTTTCACAACAGGTCAAAGTTGAGAGTAATGGTCGATTTATGGCTTGCACGCTCTTGGAAATAGATTACATCTTTTACAGCATACACATCGCGTGGTGTGAAAGAATCGACACGCGTGGTGGGGATGAACTTCTACACGTTTTACCAAACACCATCATTTCTACACAGATTCCATCGTTCTTTATATTGTGCACAGGCTGGCACGATAGTTCGATGTGTAGACTAAACTAATTACTCTATTATGAAAAAGATATTCAGGCTTATCGTCTTCTCCCTCCTCATCATTGGCTACACTCCTACCCTTTCGTTGGCTGCTGAACTTCCTCTTACTGTTAACAGCAACCCAATCGAAGTGCAAAAACAAATCGATCGGCTGAACGAAATCAAATCGATGGATGTGAAGACACTGAGTCGTGAGCAAAGAAAAGAATTGCGTCACGAGGTAAAGTCGATTAAAAAAACAACCAGCAGCAATGGCGGAGTATACCTTTCGGTGGGTGCCATCATCATTATCATCCTATTGCTCATTCTCATTTTATAAATCCAATAAATCCTCTTTTTATGACTTCTATAAACAAAAACCTAACTCTGTTTCTTCTCGTCGCTGCATGCGTAACTCAAAGTTGCACTCCCAAAGAAAAAAAGACCGCCGATGCGGTGACGACTAAAACCGCCGATGAAATAAAAACACAATCGCGGGAAGAAAAACGTGCCATCCTTGAACGCAAACGCATAGCCCTGGCCGAAAAGCGTAAGATCGAGTGGGAAGCCCGCAGCAAAAGCATGCCCTTTTACACCGATGAAAATAAAAACATTGTCTACAATAAAGCAGAGAAAGATCCCAGCTTTGTAGGGGGCGAAAGCGCGATGAATAAGTATTTGCTCACCTCTGTGAAGTATCCGGCACAAGCCGAGCGTGATGGCTTGGAAGGAACAGTGTTCGTCGATTTCATTGTAGCTGCTAATGGAAGTGTACGCGAAGTTGTCGTGAGTGATATGCCGGGTGAGTACGCTGATACAAGTCTGCGTGACGAAGCCATACGTGTTGTTAGCAACATGCCCAAGTGGACACCCGGACGCCAGCGCGGCAAGGCCGTAGATGTGAAGTTCAGTCTGCCCATCACCTTTCGCATTATTTAGTGGGCTATTTTAACGCCTCCTATTTTCATCTTTTTACATCACACACTTATGAAACCCAGAACTGAAATTATCAACCACCGCATTGTCAACTCGGTAGAGCAACTCGTTAGCTTTCTGCAGCCGGGTGATATCTTTCGCAAACTTCACAACAAAACGCAATACCGATTCCATGAATTGAACTTTGAAGAAAAAGTGGTGCAGTGCGAAAATTTAGATACGCATGTCACCGAAATGATCTACTACAATTCACCGGTCTTCAAACTTGTCTTTGTTTAGCGGCACGCAATGAAAATTCGATTACTCACTTTAAGGTTAAAAAAATGAGGCCATCGTTTGGTGACCTCGTTTTTCTAACAATCCGTTTATTGATATTCATGCGTCAACTTTGATGTAGGATTGTTCTCCCTAGTTAGATCAGGCTAAATCATTCTGTCATGTCACCTTCTGCGTTGGTTTGCTGCGCGGTCAACTTATTGATGAGTATAGGTGCGATTAACCGAACCAGCCAATTGGATTTCATCAGTCCGTTTTTACCAACCATCAGATCAATTCCTTTCGCAGCTAGAAAGCTGAGCATGGGTGTGCCGGCTGTTTTAGATTTAAAGATATTTAAAACAGGCAGCAGGTAGAGAAAGGGCTCCAATTTCGTTTTCAACTCACTCATCTCGTTGCTGATGATGGCCTTCTGCGCGATGATATTGGCTTCGATCATTTTGCGCTCGGCCACTAATTCATTGTAAGTGTTAATCTTGGTCATATATTTTTTTGATTATGTAATTACGAATGCGGGGAATGATGACATGGTTGGATGCGGCCAGCAGTAAGGCAAAGATAAATGTGAAGATGCCGCCAACTATAAAAAATCCAGCCTTCATATCGTGCATGTATTCGCCTAGCCACCAGGCGGCACCCAATCCCATAAAAAGTAAAATAAAAGTGCCTAAGATCATGGAGGCAATTCCTATCATGCCCATCGATATACCCAATGATGAATATTGTATCACCACAATCTTAATCAGCTTACGATAGGATTCGATCAGCTCGGTAGTACTTTCTAACCACAGCTGTGCTTTATCTTGATTTGCATTCATTGTATTCATTTTTAGTTTAGGTCACATTATTAATATCATCTTTTGACAAGAATTATTCAGTTACGTTCGTCACTCTCATCTGCTTGAGTGCTTATTTCTTGCTGCACTTTTTTGATTGGAAGTATTCGTTGGACAGAACTATCTCCCAGCAGCACACCCCAGGGTTGCAAGTCGGGCACTTTATCGCAAATAACTTTTAATACAGCCAGACCCGGAATAGCCAGAAACATACCTGGCACTCCACAGAGTGCTCCACCCATGAACACTCCAATGATTGTGACTAATCCGTTTATCCGCACTTTATTGCCCACAATGAATGTCATACCAAAATTGTTATCCCAAAGTTGAACGACCGCGAGAATAACTCCTACCCACACGACATGACTCAAATTATCGGAACTGACCAACGTAATAGTCATGCACAATAAGTTGGCCACTAACATGCCCACGTACGGAATGAGATTAAGCAGCGCAGCCATCAACGCCAGAAAAAACGCATATGGTACACCCACTAAAAGAAACCCAACTGAGTTCAATGAAAAGACAATCATGGTTTCGATCATCAGTCCGATCAGGTATTTCTGTGAAATGGTAGTAGACTCAGTTAAGATATCGCTCACATTGGTTGTAGAATTACGTTGAAACATGCTGATCAAAAATACTTTGATGTTTTGCCTATAATACAGAATCAAAAAAGTATAAATGGGAATGAGCGTAATGTACGTGAGAAATTCTGTAAGCGACGAAAGAGTGGTACCCAGATAACCGGGCGCTCGATCGGCTAAATCTGACAGCGAATCGTTGATGTACTTGTTCTGCTTCCAGATGGTAATGGACGTGTTTTCTTTGAACCACAGTTGAAAAGAATAGCTCACAGAATGAATTCGCTTACTAAGAGTCGGCACGTCGTCCACAAAATTCATGATTTGTGAGGATAGAAAATAAATCAGCACCAGACTGACAACGATGAAAGCCAGTAGTGGCAAAAGGATGGCAATTGTTGAATTGAATTTCCGATGAATGAAATAGCGTGTTAACGGCAGCAGCATGTTCGCCAACAGAATTGAAAAAAGCAAGGGCAAGATAATTGCCTTTCCTGTATAGAGCCCCACGCACAAAATCAGCAGCGTTAGTAGATTCAGACTTACTTTATGATAAAAAGGTGTTGGTGCCTGACTTTCCATTTAAACAGTATTATTCCAGATAATCAGGTAATAATCATGCCAATTCATTTTTTATGCGCCGATTGTAACTCCTGTTCAAATGAATTCGTGTTCAACGGAAGTTTTCGCACTATTTTACGCGTCACTCCTTTAAACGAGGGCTAAAACCAACATTACTGATGTGCTGATATTGTAGAGGCAAGAGGGCACCTCCATTTTCGGAATAATTTTTTGTAAACAGGAATAAACAAGTGTGTGGAAATAATTCCCCAGCTCTGAAAGAAGGTAACACGTCTCTATCAGGAAAAACTCTCTTCCGCATTTAATTCCGGAAAATAAATATCAAAAGTAGCGCCTTCATCCAGCACTCCTTTTGCAATTACAATGCCGTGATGGTTATCCACAATCTTTTTAACGATGGCTAAACCGATGCCCGTTCCTGAATAAATATCTTTTCCGTGCAGGCGCTGAAACAACTCAAATATCTGTTTTCCAAAGTGAGGATCGAATCCAATTCCATTATCAGAAACTGACAAGTGATAGTACATTTTCTTTGCCTCCATTTTATCAGTACTCAACTCTTCCTTCGGTAATACTATTTTTCGTCCGGGCAAAATCTCAGACTTAATAACAATTTGTGGATGCCGGTCGGTGCTGGAAAACTTGAGCGCATTGCCAATCAGGTTTTGCAATACCTGTCGGAATTGAAAGGGAATCACCGAAGCATGGCCAAGGTTCGTGTAATTAATTATAGCTCTCTTCTCGTCAATGATTTCTTTGTAATCAGAAATTACCTCTTGTAAAATCTTAGTCAGGTCAGAAAGTTCAAATTTATGGACCTTCGTATTGCTATGCGAATACGTTAAGAGATCATCAATGAGTACTTGCATGCGATTTGCCGCTTTACTCATTCGTTGAAAGTAGTCTTTGCCTACATCGCTGAGGGTATCCAATTCCTTCTCAATGATCATTTTAGCAAAAGTTTGAATCTTTCGCAACGGTTCTTGCAGATCATGACTGGCTACATAACTAAACGACTCCAAATCCTGATTTGCCATGACGAGTTCAGTTCCTCTTTTTTCTTTCTCTTCATTTTGTAAGGCAAGCTCCTTATTCGCTATCACCAACTCTGCCGCACGCTTCTCTTTATCTTCATTTTCTCTCCACAGCAGTTCGTTTAATTCCTTCAACTCAGTAGTTCTTAGTTGCACCTTCTCTTCCAACTCACGCGATCGCGTCTGATAGTCAGCTTGGTTTTGTCTTTTGGCTATCACCTGATCAGTCACTTCATACCCAATGGCTATCACACCCGTGATGCGGCCATCGTGTTCTCTTCGAGGTTGGTAATAAAAGCTAAAGAAGCCAGTTCTGTTTTCTTCATCCCGGCTAAAAGGAACTTCCATTTCACTGGCATAAAAAGGATTGCCGGTGCGCATAACCGTATCGAGTAGTTCTTGAAATCCTTGTCCAACCAATTCGGGTATTGATTGAAACAGAGGTTGGTTAATAAATTCCTTTCCACGATGTAACAATTGCAAATACGCATCATTGGCCAACTCCACTACATACCCTTCTTTGCGAATGATGCAAATGGAAACAGGTGCCAGTGCAACCAGATTCTGAAAGCGTTGCAACAATTCCTGAATTTGTTGTTCTTGATTTTTACGCTCTGTAATATCTTTAATCGCTAATAAAATCAATTTCTCTGCACCATCTGCTTTCTTGATTTCACGCGCATTCAAAAGCATCACGCGCTCACCAATGGAAGAAAAGGTTTGTGTTATTTCCAAGTCATTGAAGATTGATTTTTCGGGCAGGATGGTTTCCAATAATTTTCGAAGCTGGGGCATATCCCAGCGCTGTTGATCCAGCTCATAAATCAATTTGCCTTCCACCTGACTGGGCTGCGTGCGGAAAGACGTATAGTAGGATTGATTAACCGTTTTTACTCGCAAATTTTTATCTAACACCAACAAGGGTTCATTGATAGTTGAAATAATTGCTTCGGCATATTCCTTGGCTTCGGTGAGATGTTCGTTCAGGTTAATCAGTTCCTGGTTAACCACTATCAACTCTTCGTTGGTGCTCTGCAATTCTTCTTTGCTGGTTTCCAACTCCTCGTTGAGACTCTGTGTCTCCTCGCTGCTACTCAGCAATTCTTCATTTGAACTTTGCAACTCTTCGTTGGCAGCTTCCTGATCTTCGGTAATGCTGCGCATATCTTCATGCGTTTGCTCCAACTCTTGCTTCAGTTGCTCAATTCGTTTGTCTTTCAGATCGGCAATTCCTTTCTTTCCTTTTTTACCTTTCAGCTCCGATGCCGGTAACGTATTGGCTACCTCGTGAAAAAGAATGAGGTAATGCGGCTCGACCATATTCGGCAACGGTATTACCTCCATTGAAATCATGGTATCGTGGCCATGAATCTTAAATGGAATCTTACTTTTTAAAACCGGTTTATTTTTTTTCTTCGCCTGATGCAATAAGTTTCGTAAATCAAATCCCAACCCCTGCTTAACCATTCGAAAAACCTGATTGGTAGGCTTGCCGGGCGCATGCTCTAAATAGTTACCCGTGCTTCCGCGGTAATGTACGATATCCATCATTTCATTCACTACTACACCCACGGGTGTGTATTTGCTCAGAATGATGTCGTCTGCTGTTTTTTGAAAGTCAGTAAGTAGCGTTTCTGAATGAAGGGTAGCTTTTACGTTAGACAACTCGCGCTCGCTTCTTTTGCTGATGGAAGAAATCAACTTAGTGGGCACATCTTTGCGGGTAAACAGTTTATCGTTTTTGCTTGCGGCTGTGAATAAATCAGTAACGCCACTAATGGATTCGGATTTACCCAACATCAAAAATCCTTTTTTATTCAACGCATAGTGAAAAATAGCAAGCGCCTTTTTTTGCAGATACGGCTCCATGTAAATAAACACATTCCGACAACTGATCAAATCTATTTTACTGAAGGGCGGATCTTTCAAGAAGTTGTGTACCGCAAAGATTATCACATCGCGAATAGACTTGTTTACCTGGAAGTCGCCATTGACACGGGTGAAATATTTTTTAAGTTGTTGAGATGTTAATTTCTCGACTTCCTTTTTGTTGTACATTCCGGTGCGGGCCTTGGCAATGCATTGGTCGTTGATGTCGGTGGCAAATATTTGCAGTTTCACTTTGCTCTCACCAAAATATTCCTGCATACAAATAGCCATGCTGTACACCTCTTCTCCCGTGCTGCAACCTGCAATCCAAACCCGGAACGGTTCATCTGATTTCCCCTGTTTAGAAATGATTGGAAATACAATCTTTTCCAGGTTATCGAAACTCTTTTGATCGCGGAAAAAGGAGGTAACCGGAATGAGAATGTCCTGATACAACACATCTTGCTCGACCTTATTCTCACGCAGGTAACTTAAATAGCTGGATAGCTTCTCGTTTTTACTCAAGGCCATCCGTCTTAAAATTCTACGATGAACAGTGCTCTTTTTGTAATACGTGAAATCGGTGCCCTTGCGAACGCGCAGCAATGAAATGATTTGCCGAAAAAGTTCTTCATCGGATTCATTGTGTTGTTGCAATGTGTAGCCGTGGCTATTCATGTGCTTGTTCAACTCAATTATTTTCGCAGGAATGGCCTCGGGCGATAAAATGAAATCAACCACACCGGCCTGCACCGCGCTGTTGGGCATACCATCATAAGCTGCTGATTTTTCATCTTGTGCGAAGGTGATTCCGCCGTGGTCTTTGATGGCTTTTAAACCAAAGGTGCCATCGGAGGCGGTACCGGAAAGCACCACACCAATCGAATGACTTTGATGCACTTCGGCCAACGAATGAAAGAAGAGATCGATCGGTAAGTTGCGTTCGCTCTTAGCCATTGTTCGATCAATCAACTCCAGCACGCCATCGTTGGCCACCATCATTTTGTTGCTGGGAATTACGTAGATATGGTTAGGCTCCACCTTCATGTCGTGCGTGATTTCCAGCACCGGCAAGTTTGTTACCTTTTGCAATAAATCCGGCAACAGGCTTTCATGCTTCGGGTCTAAGTGTTGCACCAGCACGTAGGCCATACCTGAATCTTCCGGAATGGCCTTGAGTAATTTTTTGAATGCATCGAGGCCTCCAGCAGATGCTCCAATGCCTACCACCGGAAAGGTGTTGGCAGAAAGTACTTTGTCGGAAGCAGAATTTATTTTCAATATGTAATATTAACGAGAAAGTATGTATGCGACCGGTGTAGGCCGATAGCCTGTTAGTGTAGGTGGAACGGCCATTTCATCTCCAATCATCAGCAGCACTTGCAAGAGCACTTCTTTTAATCGGGCAAAATCGCTGGGTTTGCGGATGTAGTGCATGGCACCACTTTCGTAAAGGCGATCGGCCATTTCTTGTTGGAAAGAAGTAGAGAAAATGACCACATTCAATTGTTTGAATTTTTCGTTTTGCTTAATTTCTTTCAAACACTCCCACCCATTTTTACGCGGCATGTTGAGATCCAAAAAGATAACATGTGGCAGCGACTCACTTCGATTAAGTAGTTGCAATAATTGCTCTCCGTTTTGCACAGTGCTCAATTCCGTTGAAATTTCAATTTCATTGAGTGCTGCCGTAAACAAAAAGCAATCATCTTCATCATCGTCAGCCAGCAATATGCGAATGGACTTTGTCATGCAAGGTTGGGTTTACCAAGGCATGGCATAAAAGTACGCTTCGTCGATTCTATGTGAAAAGATCAGTGCAGCACCTTGTTTCCAACCGGGTACCTTCAAGGTAGTGAATGAGCGGTGATAAACAGCGTGCATTTGAAACTATCATCTGTTTATTTCGAAGCAATGCTGTATTTCGCTCCGTTTGGCTTAAAAGCGCGCCCAATCTTTTTTATCACTCTCATCTTCATCATCATAAGTTCGCTCAATTTCGCGGTCGCGTTCTTCCTGCTCAATCTGTCGTTGCTCCTCTTCTTCTTGCCTTTCCTCTTCAGTCAGCAGAAGATTTCCATTTTCATCTTCGGGTTGACCTTCTTCCTCCTGATCCGGATCAATCAGTGAAGTAGTTTCTGCGCGAAGTCGATTCATTGGCATTGAAGTAATTCGGTTTGTTGAGATCATGGAATTCATATAAAATTGTTTTTATCCATCTTCAGAAAGAATCATACCATTTAAATAAATTAAACCCAAACTGGATTTCACTTGTCATTTGAATGAAATAGTGTCGCCTTAGTTCGCGGAGTGCGGAAATTATTCCACTGCGTTATTTCTTTTTTTTCACGTGGTTTTGTTTGTTGACTTTTCCGGTTCGCATCACAATTGATTTCAAACCATCACGGATTGATTTCCACCAGATATTAAAAATGAAACGTTGCTGATCGCGTGGTATGTTGATTTCACCTCGGTGTTTTGCCGAAGCCAAAGTGTGGTTGCGGTCGTTTTCCACGAGGGCATTCAACAACCACGTTCTCATTTCGCGGGTGGAATGATGGTCTTTTCCAAGTGCAGTGAGTTGCAAATCCTGATAATCAATTTCTAAAACGCCCTTCGAAGTCAGATCGTTATAGTTGAACGCAAATGTCATTTCGTTTAAATAGCCCGACTTCATGCGCAGGTTAGCCAATGGCTCCAGCGCCGGATTAAGTTTCGCGAAAAATAATTTTCTGATTGACCCGGTGGTTTTGTAGTTGGCATTTTTTTCCAACGGCAGCACAAACAGTGCATCGATTTGCCCCTCTCCCATCAGCAATCCTGTTGCATGCAGCAACGCGGGTCGCTCGTTCTTTGCTGAAGGGCGATTATAAAAGTGAGTTAGGGTAGCATGGATATCTTCAAAGGTAATGCGACTGCTTACCGATCGATCTTCCGGTATTTCTTCCACCGATACCATCGAGTGGTTAATCTGCACCGATTCGATTTGTACCGCGTATTGAAAATCCAAAAAACTTTTCATGGGCAAAGGCACATACGTCTCATCGCGCGAGGGCACTCGCTTATCGCGGAATGCGACCAGATCAAAAGATTCAATCTGTACTTTTGCTACTTTGACCACACTATCAGCGAGGGCGTTGAAATCGACACCATCCAAAACAAGTTGGGGTACAATCAGTGTGATCCGGTCTGTCTGTTTTCCAAGCTGATGTGCAAATTCATACTTGCCATAGTTGGGAATTAATAAAACCGAGTCGGCCTGAATGCGTTTCTTTTCCGTCTGAATATGCAATCGTTCTATCGTGCCGCCATACATTCCTTCCTGTCGATGCCACACTACTTTGGAGACGAGCATGTCTGCCGACTGCGCGCGGTAGTGAAAAGCAGCCGTGGGTGATAACGATAGTTCCACCGCTGCAAGCGTGCCATTCAACTTCGCATATAAATTTTCGAGAGTGTCGGTTTTTACGAAGCAATACACTTGTGTAAAAGTGAGTTCCTGAATCACGAGTGAACGATAGTCGCCTGAGGTTGTTTTGTTGGATTCACTCTTCGTTGATCGGTCGTATACAACTTTGGCGCTATCTATCTGCATCGTTTCAATCACTACGCGTTTATGAAACAGGAGTTCGATCAGGTGGATGCCACTTACCGAAAATTTTCGCGCTTGAATAGAATGTCCTCGATCGCTTTCGCCAACGGAATGCCATTGAAGATGACCGATGGAAATGGATCGTTGCCACAGACTAACATCCACCGATGAGGTAGACCCGTGTGCAGATCGTATTTGAGCGGCTATTTCCCTGCTGATCCAAGAGGTAAGTGTCACATACAATAACACACCGATCAGCAAAAAGCCAACTGCCCATACGATCCAACGGTTGCGACCCCGCAGAAAGTAAGCAAATGAATGTTGTACGCGCCCGAACAAACTATACTGCTTTTTCGCCTTTGATCACGCGCACCAGAATAGCAATGACTGCAAATACCAGCAAAATATGGATAATTGAGCCAACACTGTAAACGAAGAAACCCAATAGCCAGAAAATAATTAGAATAACGGCTACGAAGTACAGAACATTTCCCATAGTATATTTTTTTAGATGTTTGATTTCTTCATCAAAAATTGATGCCATAAATAAAAGTGCTCGAAACGTGTGAATAGTGGAGGTTTAAGTCTTGATTCTGTAGAAATTTTACACAGAGCCGTATAAAATAGTACACACGGATGGTGATTTGACCTTAAAAAGAGCGCATAATCGATGGCATGATTTTAACTGAAGAATGTATGATTCTTGCTTCATACCATTTAGGAATGCACGAACTGACTTAAAATAATACTCCGATGAAAGATTTGATTCTATTCGCAACTACGTTTATTATAGGCTATCTTTGTTTTATTGGCATTGTAGCCGTACTCTTCAAACTATTCTTTCCTTTCTACACAAAAGAAGAACTTGAACAGCAAAAAGAATTAATAAAGCTTCCCTAATCCGTACACTTGGAATGACGAGGGTACTGGTAGTTGACGATGAGCCCGATATTTGTCAGATGCTTTGTAAACATCTGAATAAACTGGACTACGAAGCGCAGTGTGCTTCGTCCGTCAAGGAAGCGATTAAAAAATTGCAGGCGAATGCCTACGATCTGTTGTTCATTGACATTGATTTAACGGATGGTTCCGGGTTTGACGTTATCAGCTATCTGAACACGATCGAGACCGACATAAAAATTATTGTGATCAGTGCTTATCATCAAGAAGTAACTATGGCGATGGAGTTAGGCGCCCATTATTTCATACCGAAACCATTTTCCATTAAAGCAATCCATACCGCACTTAGTACATTGAATTTGTTGGCTCTTTAATCGATACATTTATTTTCCCCTACATGCAAAAGATTTTAGTTGTCGATGATGATCAAGACATCTGCCAGATGTTGTCCAAGTTTCTTACTAAACACCAGTATGTTGTGCATACAGCCTTTACTGGCGAAGAAGCACTCGTACAACTGCGCGCAAACCACTTTGATTTAATTTTATGCGATTTCAAATTACCCGATCTGACGGGTGTAGAATTATTGCAAAAAATAAAAGTACTGAATGCACACGTGGCCGTTATCATCATCACTGGCTATTCCGATGTAAAGACCGCCGTAGAGACTTTTCGCTTTGGCGCGAGTGATTATATTACAAAGCCGTTGTATCCGGATGAACTGCTGGCGAGCATTCAGGAAACGATTGGCAAGAATTTGGCTAAAATCAGTCTCGCTGACGCGACCACACTACCGGATGAACACAAAAAAACACGGGTTGAAACAAACCATTCCGGTAATTTCATTGTAGGAAAAAGTGAATCTTCCCAATCGGTGCAGCGATTTATTGAATTGATTGCACCGTCGGACATTTCGGTAATCATTACCGGTGAAACCGGAACCGGAAAGGAATACGTTGCACAATCCATTCACCATCTCAGCAAACGAGCGGCGTTTCCTTTTATGGCTATTGACTGTGGTGCATTGCCCAAAGAATTGGCGGGCAGCGAACTGTTTGGTCACGTAAAAGGATCGTTCACAGGTGCTATTGCCGATAAACCAGGAAGTTTTGAACAGGCTGATGGTGGCACTATTTTTTTAGATGAGATCGGCAACTTATCGTACGAAAATCAAGTGAAGCTCTTGCGGGTTATTCAAGAGCGAAAAATCAAACGCATTGGCGCAACGAAAGATACTTCTATTGATGTACGCATCATTGCAGCCACTAATGAGAATCTGAATAAATCGGTGAAGGAAGGCGCTTTCCGCGAAGATTTGTACCACCGATTGAATGAATTTAAAATTCAACTCGCTCCCTTGCGAGAACGCAAAGATGACATCTTGTATTATGCAGATTTCTTTTTGCAAAAAGCGAATCAATCGTTGAATAAACAGGTGCGGTCTTTTTCAGCGAACGTAAAAGAAATTTTTACGCACCATTATTGGCATGGCAATTTGCGTGAACTAAACAACGTGATCAGGCGAGCGGTACTACTCACTACGGGCGATGTGATTGAGCGCGAAAGTTTGCCGATTGAAATCATCCAACCGGCCATTGAAGATGGAACGCATGAAATGCCGCTGGAGAATGTGGGATTGTTGAAGTCGATTGCCTGGCATGCGGAAAGGCAGGCCATTATAGACATGCTTGAGAAAGTAAATCACAACAAGTCGAAAGCGTCTGAATTATTGAACATCGATCGCAAAACACTTTACAACAAACTAAAACTGTATAACATTGAAGATTAGAAAGGCTACCCCGTTGCCGGGGTAACCATTTCCTTTCTACTCTAACCCAAACTACTGATTAATTCGACGATATATTCAGTGCTACGTAAACTTGTGCACATGAATTTTTAGCTGAACCCAATATTGCCTTCGCCATATTGCTGTCGGCAATTTCTGCCAGACCATAATTGTAACGGGCACCCACTTGCACACTTCCAAAATTTACGCCCAGTCCAGCCGACAATCCATAATCAAATGATTTTAAGTTGTCGCTATTAATTTTATCCACTCCGTTGATTACACCGGAGTAAGAGACATCTGCATTTAACAAATAAGCCGCATAACCGCCTGCATGAATTTCAACTACTTCTCCTATTTTGAAAACCGCCAACACCGGCAACTCCAGATAATTGAGATTGTATTTGATTTCCTGATTGACGGTGCCTCCATATTGAGCCTTCGAACCCTTGGTTGAATACAATAACTCCAGTTGTAGCGCCATAGCAGAATTGGATAAAATTTGTCCGAACAAACCGATGTTCAATCCCAACCGTGCGTTTTGATCCGTAACGTTGTCGATGTACAGATTGCTTACGTTCAATCCACCTTTAATACCGGCACGCGTAAATTGTGCCTGCGTTGCACCTACACTCATCGTCGCAGCAATCGCAGCAACCCAAAGATATTTTTTCCAATCGTTCATCATCGTATTGTTTATTTCTAGTCACACACTATAAATATGAGACCAACTCGTAATTGTGCCATTTGAACTCAGATTGGCATCTTGCGTTGTAATTATTGCTGATTCTTTGCTCATCTTTTCCCCAGGTGAGTAAAAATAGCGCAGTGAGACAATACAGTTGTGCGATCTATTTGCTTGACTTTTCATAGAATAGTGCTGCGTTATAGATACCTTCGTGACTCCCACCTCGCACTCACGTACGTTCTTTGCCCGATGGTGTAGAATTTAAAAATGAAAAATACACTTGTGCGCGTACTTTTGGTTGAAGATGATGAAGATGACATGATTCTGACCAAAGCGTATTTGGAGGAAGTCACCAACTTCTCATTTGATGTATTTTGGGAACCCAACCTTTCCCGCTCGCGCGAGCGCATGCTGACGGAAGTGTATGATATTTTTTTGGTGGATTATCATTTAGGCAGCGATAACGGGTTGGCACTTATTCAATCCATACAAGGAAAAGGCGTAACGACCCCCAGCATCATACTGACAGGAAAAGGTGACCTGAAAGTAGATATGGACGCATCCAACGTTGGCGTATCTGACTATCTGGTGAAAGGAGAGCTCAACGCCAACAGTCTGGAACGCAGCATTCGTTATGCGCTGAGCCAGGCTAAAATCATTAATGAACTAAACGAAAAAGAAAAAAAATATCGCTCGCTATTCGAACGATCGGTAGATGCCATATTTCTTGCCAACGAAAAACTGGAATTGAAAGATTTGAATTACGCCTTCTTGCATTTATTTGGATATGGAAAACTGGAGAGCGAATCGCTGAAAGCAAACATCTTATTCGTGAGTGAAAATGATTACCTCGATTTCATCGCTATCATGAAAAAGGCTAATCAGGTAAAGGACTATGAGGTTTCGCTGATGACGAAGAGTGGCGTGACGAAAACCTGTCTGTTAAACTGTGTCTTCAATCCAGATCCATCCACGGAACTCTATTGTTACCAGGGCATCATTCATGATCTTACGTTTCGCAAGCAGGCAGAAAACGACATGCTCAATGCCGAACGCCTATCGCTGACGGGAAAGATTGCACGATCCATTGCACATGAAGTGCGCAACCCGCTCACCAACTTGAACCTGGCACTGGATCAGCTGCGCGATGAATTGCCAACCGATAACGCATCCATGAAATTCTATAGCGACATCATTGAGCGCAACGCCCATCGCATCGAAGAATTGGTGGGCGAAATGCTGAACTCGTCAAAGCCCAAAAAACTTCATCTGGAACTAACCTCACTTACCGACATTATCGAAGTCGCATTGGCTTCTGCCAGAGACCGTCTCAATCTTCATAAAATTGAACTGCAATTTAATTTTCAACCGGATTTACCCCGCATCCTAGTCGATCGGGAAAAAATGCAGGTAGCTTTATTGAACATTATGATCAATGCGGTAGAAGCGATGGAGACTGGCAAAGGCATTTTGAAAATTGCCACTTCTCAATCAGGTCAACTGCTTACGCTGGCCATAGCTGATAATGGCAAAGGAATTTCACCGGATGACATCGGAAAATTGTTTGATCCATTCTTTACCGGAAAAAAAAGCGGTATGGGATTGGGGCTTACGTCTACTAAGAATATTTTAAATAGCCACAACGCCGTCATTGATGTGCGCAGCCATGTAGGCACGGGCACTACTTTCTTCATTCATTTCAAATTGGCCGAATAGAATATCGGTGGTGAATAATCTTCACACCTTTGCGACATTTATCTACGCAATTAAAATTCAACTGCTTAAACGCGGCATTCTATCGATTCATATTCGTGGCATGGCGTTTTCTTAGCCAAGGATATTTACACGGTATTATTCACAAAAAATTAAACGTACAATTATGAATGCAAAGAATTTGATTGGTGGTCTATTGGCCGGAGCTGCAGTAGGTGTAGCCATTGGAATATTATTGGCACCCGGAAGCGGAAAAGAAACAAAAGCGAAATTGATGAAAGGATCCAATAAGTTGGTGGACGGATTAAAAGAAACTTTTGAAGATTCTGTAGATTCATTGAAATATCAATTTAACGAAGCTGTAGACGGAGTTGCTAGAAAAGGAAAAGACCTGGTTTCGAATGCGCGTGATGGAGCGAAAGTCTAACCGACTATTCCCATCAACAAAACACTATTAACAAACCCAAACGCCATCTTCACGGATGGCGTTTTTGTACAACATTACTTACTTATGAAACCCGACGGAGATGTGATTCAAAATATGACAACGTTGTCCGAAAGCATCAACAATGCTGTAGAAATTGGCTACAACGAAAACTTCAGAATGAAAGGCAATCGGTTGATGAGCGATGATGGCATGGTGACCTACGCACCCGATGATATTTCCATTGAAAACTATTTTCGGTTTGAGGGGTACTCTAATACGGATGATTGTTCGATTCTCTATTTAGTGGAAACCATTGACGGACGAAAAGGCACGCTCGTCGATTCCTACGGTGTATATGCAAACGGTGCCTACTCCGATTTTATCCGACAGGTGCTCGACATCCGAAAGAAAAAAGAAATGGTGTAGTTTATTTTGTTTGCAAACTTAACTCGTCTTTGGCCCTTTGCGGGGACGAATGATCAAACGCAACGTTGGATCATTTGAAATAAACGCAGTGAACCAATTGAACGCCAGTTTCGATTTGTTGCGAAAACCGGCGATCGGAATAATATGAATGAACAGCCAAATGAGCCAGGCAAAAAATCCGGTAAACGAAAAGCGAGGCAAATCGGCCACGGCTTTTAGTTTTGAAATGATGGCCATGCTGCCTCTGTTGTGATAGCGAAAAGGTTTGAACGCTTGGCCGCGTTCGCTTCGCTTTAAATTAGTAGCTAATAATTTACCTTGCTGAATAGCTACCTGCGCAAGTTGCGGATGACCATTGGGATAATCCGGGTCCGTGGTTTGAAATGCAATATCGCCCAATGCAAAAATGGTGGGCAATCCCTTCACGCGATTAAACTCATCTACCGCTACACGCCTTCCGCGCACTATCGTTTCAGCAGGCAATCCATTCAGCTGTTTGCCAATCACCCCCGATGTCCAGATCAACGTGCTGGCGGTAATGATTTGTCCGTTGCTGAGCATCACCTGATCATCTACATAATCTTTGACCGAAACACCGGTTTGAATATGAACCCCCAACTTGGTGAGCACGCGTTTGGCTTCCTCCTGCGCCACCTTACTCATAGGGCCGAGTAGTGCAGGAGCAGCATCAATTAAGTGAATGCGTGATTGAATGTTTTTAATTTCAGGATATTCTTTTAGCGCAATGTTCTGCCCCATCTCTGCCAACATACCGGCCACCTCTACTCCGGAAGGTCCACCACCGGCAATGACAATCGTCAATTGCTTTTCCTGTTCTTGTTGCGAGGTTGCCCGCACGGCTTTCTCCATAATCATCAGCAGATGATTGCGCAAGTTTAATGAGTCGCCAATTGTTTTCATAGGCAAAGCACTTTGCTTGACATGCTCCATGCCAAAATAGTTGGTCTCGGTGCCAACGGCCAATACTAAATAGTCATAGCTAAGAATGCCCGTATCCGTTTCAATGGTATTTTCAGTTGGATGGATTTGAAGTAGCGTGCCCAGATGAAAACGCAAGTTTTCCTTTTGTTGAAACATTCTACGAAAGGGATAGCTGATGTTCGAGGGCTCGATAAACGCAGTGGCCACCTGATACAACAAGGGTGGAAAGAAGTGAAAATTATTAGTATCCACCAATGTCACATGAAACGATTCGTGATCGTCTATGCTCTTAATAAAATTCAGTCCGGCAAAGCCACCACCCACTACAACAATTTTTTTGGTATTCATGTTTCGTATATTCTATCACTGTATCATAACTAGCAATACCTTCATAATGTTCCTGTATTCAGCAGAATTAAATCTAGATTTTGCCTGAAGTGGTTCTGCCATCGATGGCACTGCATGATTGATAAGGAAGTACAACACTAACCATTTAAAGGTTTACATCGCTTACATAAATAACATGACTTGTTTTCTTTTTCACAGAATTTAGTATGCGCCCTCACTACTGATCAGTGATCTATGCAACTCATCAACAGTATTCTATAATCTGAATCGATGCAGGTTGTGCAACCTTTGCAACGTAATAATTCCTATTACACCAAGCCGCTGGTAGCGGATATTTATCAGATTAAAATAATGAAATCAAGAATTCTCTACTTACTACAAGTAGTAGCACTCGTAAGTGCTCTTACTCAGACCACGCGCGCAGTGGCACAAACAGCCGACAAACGATGGAGCGTCGGTTTGCACGGAGGAGCTATGCAATACAAAGGTGCTCTCGGCAACGATTTTTACTCAACGAACAAAGCCTTTCATGGTTTTGGCGGTCTTTCCGTTTCACGCTATTTATCCAAACACTTGGGTGTTTCTGCACTGTACACGCAAGGTGATATTGGTTATGCAGATGATGTGAGTTATTTCCATCAGCAAATTTCAACCATTACCATCAACTTCCGGTTTCACTTCTTTGGACCTGACACTTTTATCCGCCCATATTTGTTGGCCGGCGGTGGTGTGATGATGTTCGATAAAAATGCCGCAGCACCCGGCAGAAGAAATGATGCAGCGGCTCCTTCTGTTGGTGCCGGCATCAATATCAAGTTAGGCCCTGACGTGATGTTCAACGTGCAAGAAATGTTTCTCTACTCAACCGGCAACACCCGGGGCGGACCGGATACAGGAACGAACGACACCTACCTTTTTCACTCTGCGGGATTCACATTTAATTTTGGAAAGAAAAAAGATCAGGATGGCGATGGCGTGGCCGATCGCAACGACAAATGTGAAAATACACCTACGGCTGCTAAAGTAGACAGCAAAGGATGTCCTTTGGACTCGGATAAAGACGGAATTGAAGATTACCTCGATCAGTGCCCTGATGTAAGTGGCTTAATCAATGGTTGTCCTGATACCGATAAAGACGGCATTGCCGACAAAGAAGATCTTTGTCCAACTGAAGCCGGTACTGTAGCAACAAAAGGTTGCCCGGATGCCGATGGTGATATGATTGTTGACAGCAAAGATGAATGCCCGAATGTAAAAGGCATCTTAGCATTTGCCGGTTGTCCTGATACCGACAATGATGGAATTAAAGACAGCGAAGACACTTGCCCGGAAGTAGCTGGTGTGAAAGAATTTATGGGTTGCCCCGATACAGATGGCGATGGTATTCCAGATTCGAAAGATATGTGCCCTAACTTAAAAGGAATTGCGGCGACACAAGGTTGCCCCGATACGGACTTAGATGGTGTACATGATGGTATTGATAAATGCCCTGCTATTGCCGGCGATGCTACCAACGGAGGTTGCCCGCAAGTAAAAAAAGAAACACTCACACTTTTCAAACAAGCGCTGCAAGGCATCAAGTTTGAATCGGGTAAGGCTAAAATTATGCCTGTGTCATATCCCATCTTAAATGCAGTGGCAAAAGTGTTGGTTGACAATCCATCGTACAAATTGTTGATTGGCGGCCATACCGACAACGTAGGTGGAGAAGTGTTGAATCAAACATTGTCACAAAACAGAGCCGAAGCAGTTGGCGCCTACCTGATCGGTAAAGGCATCAGCCCGCTGCGAGTGAGTAGCAAAGGATACGGATTTAGTAAACCCATTGATACGAATGCAACCATCGCTGGTCGCACGCGCAATCGCCGGGTGGAACTGAGTGTGGAATTTCTTGCCCCTGAGGTACAGAAATAAGCAGAATTAAAGTAACACAGCTGACTCGGAGAAATCTGAGTCAGCTTTTTTTGTTTCCGGTGTGCAAATGAATCGCATCACGTAAATTGACTGAAACATGCGTAAACAGTCAAATACACGCGCATTCATTACAACATTCACACATTTGTTCACCGCACAATGCCGATTCATTCACTCCGCAGCAGCAACTGGCATTATAATTGGGTATTGCGCCATCAAGGCAGGCCACCAAAGGCATACCACCACAAGCGTGAAACTATACATCAAATTCATGGTCAGTTTGCGATGCAAGCTCATTGTAAAAGATGAGCTCTCCCGACTCGGAATTCACGCTTCCGTGATTGATTTAGGAACGGTAGACGTATTGGAAGAAATATCACCTGAACAACGGCATCGTTTAAAAATCAGCCTCATGAATTCCGGACTTGAGTTGTTGGATGATAAGAAGAGTATACTGATCGAGCGCATCAAAAGTGTGATCGTTGAAATGATTCATTATTCGGATGAAGTTCCAAAAGTGAATTATTCAGATTACATCAGCCAAAAGCTGGATTATGATTACACGTATCTCTCCAATGTGTTTTCGGAAGTAAAAGGAACCACCATTCAACAATTTATCATCAATCATAAAATTGAAAAGGTAAAAGAACTACTTCTGTATGATGAGCTGAATTTGACTGAGATATCGTATCGCTTGCATTACAGCAGCGTAGCACATCTCTCCAACCAGTTTAAAAAAGTGACGGGGCTCTCACCTACATTTTTCAAGACTTTAAAAAGCAAACGACTTCAAAATCTGGAAGACCTGTAAACTATGTAAGTCGTGTTTGTTTTTTTGTAAGCACGGTACAAAACCCGATCATGACTTTTGTTAACACTATGAAAACAATATCTTAATCCACTTTTACAATGACACACCCTACCGTTAAAAAAACATTTACACCTGCCCACACCGAAATGCTTGTGGCACAACATCGAAAGGCCATCAAACATCTGCTGGAAGCCATACGCAATCATCAAGATGCCATTCTGCAATACGAACTTGGCGAACATGAAAAAGCAACACAGTTCGCCGTGTCTGCCAACGGGCACCAAAGCCTGGCAGTAGAAGCACAGCGTGACGATAGAGGAAACTATGTACTGAACCGATAAATTTCATATTGACATTTACCTACGTGAAATAACGAGGTTACAATTGTCGATAAGGCAACTACATCAACTGTGATATCTGTAATAAATCAGCACTCAAATACAATTCAATTGGCTCGCATTTACCGGTACTTTACATCGCACATTAACGCACTACCAAATGAAAAATACAACTGAAGCAATGGGCAACTGGAATGAAATCAAAGGAAAGTTAAAGCAAAAGTTTGCTATTCTAACCGACAATGACTTATTGCTGGTGGAAGGAAAAAAAGACGAAATGCTTGGCCGTATTCAAGTAAAAATCGGGAAGACCAAAGCCGAGCTTCAAAAAATTATCAGTTCACTTTAAACCCAGCTCATGAAATCAGTCTTACTTGTATTATTGATCGCGTGCTGCACATTTCACACTTCCTTCGGCCAGGAGCAGTATGGAAAAACATTTAACCTGGGCTTAGGCATTGGTGGGCGGTCCGGCTATTACAGTTATGTAGGTCGCACCATTCCTGTGTTTGCGCTCAACTATGAGCTAAACGTTGCGAAAGATTTCACCCTCGCTCCGTTCATCAGCTTTTACAGTTTCTCCAACGATTATGCGGGCAACGGCAACAATTATGTTTATCATGAGTCAGTTATTCCGATAGGTGTTAAAGGTTTTTACTACTTCGATGATATTTTGAACGCCGCCGGCAAATGGGACTTTTACCTAGCTGGTTCACTTGGGTTTGCCATCATTAGTTCCACCTGGGATGCAGGATATACCGGAAACAGAAACTACTACGGCTCTCCATCTACACTTTTTCTGGATATTCACATCGGCACAGAATATCACTTTAATTCACGCATTGGTGCATTTCTCGATTTGTCTACCGGCGTGTCAACAATTGGTTTAGCAATACACAGTTTAAAATAAATTTTATATGGGAAATCTTCTCTACACGATTGCCGTGATCCTGATCATCATCTGGGCCATTGGCTACTTAGGCTTCAACAGCGGTGGCATCATTCATATTTTATTGGTGATTGCGTTAATCGCCGTTCTATTGCGAGTTATACAAGGCAGAAAAAGCATTTAAGCTATGAAACCCACACGACTCGGCATCTGGATGGATCACACCACTGCACACCTGATGGAGTTTTCGCAGGAGAAAATGGAAACAAAAACCATTGACTCTACTTTTACCCACGAAATAAAAGAAGCCAGTATTCACCATGGTGAAAAAGGAATGCACCAAAAGGAACAACATCAGCAATCCGGCTATTACCATCAACTGGGTGCGGTAATCAAAAACTATCAGGAAGTTCTGTTGTTTGGACCTACCGAAGCCAAAACGGAATTGCTCAACATCTTGCTGGCCGATCATCACTTCGACAAAATAAAAATTGAAGTGAAACAGGCAGATAAGATGACCGAAAATCAAAAGCATGCTTTTGTGCGCGCTTACTTTATGCCATTATCCACACATGTATATTAACCGTAAAATCACAACGCTATGAAAATACGATGGTTTGGTGCCGCCTTAATTATAGTTGGCGCTCTGATGTTTGGTTCAGGAAGTTTCGACTTCACTACAAAAAAAGAAGTGCTTGATCTGGGCAGCGTAAAAGTTGAACAAGAGAAAGACCATACCTTCACTTGGTCACCTGTATTGGGTATCGTACTTTTTTTAGGAGGTGTTGGCATCTTCTTGTTTAGTAGTAAGAAGAGAAGTGCATTCTAATGAAATATTTACCGATTTACCTGATCGCCGTTGGCATTTTATTCGCTGCCTGCTCTGCGCAAATGAATGTGCGTTCCGACTATGATCGCGAAATAAATCTGCGGCAATACAAAACGTACAACTGGCTTTCCGTCAAGGAAATTGAATCTAAAAATGAACCGCTCTACTACAACGAGCTTACCGATAAACGCATCAAGAAAGCGGTCGATCTTCAGTTGCGCGCTAAATCTATTTACAAAGATTCCATCGCACCAGCACTACGGGTTCACTATCATATCGTAGTCGACAGTAGAGCCTCCATTCGTCCTGCCAATTACGGTTACGCTTACGGACCGTACTGGATGCGGAATCAAATGGACTCGTATAGCTACCGCGAAGGAACACTCATCATCGATTTGATGGATGCCAAAAATAACAATCTGGTGTGGCGCGGATGGGCTTCATCCGTACTGAACGACAACGACATTGATTTGAGTGAAACAAAGATTACTGAAGCCGTATTGAAAATACTTCAACAATTTCCTCCGTCGAAATAATGGGTAGCTCTAAAACTCACTATTCCGTTTTCACTTTGGACAAGGGAAAGGATTGAAGTGATAAATAGAGGGTTTTTAGAGATACCCAAAGAATGAAAGTCGGCTGCGGGTAAAAATTCTGTACATCTATGCAGAAATATATTCTGTATTGTGCTTTACCATTATTCCTAACCGATGAACGTTCGCCTGCTACTCCTGCTCACCCTCTTCACACTCAGTTGCAAAGACAAAGGCGAAGTAGTTTATCCGCAACAAAGCGCTATTACCGAATCCGTATATGCCTCAGGATTAGTAAAGAGCAAAAACCAATACCAGTGCTATTCTACCGTAGCCGGAAGAATTTCGCGCATCTTCGTTACGGAAGGTGACTCGGTTAAGAAAGGAGATGCCATCATACAAATTCAAAGCGAAGCATCGTATTACAACGCACTCAATGCCACGCTCGCGGCAGCGAACAATGCTATGGGCAACAATCAACAAAAGCTGTCCGAAGCTAAAGTGAACAGCGACTTGGCTTTTAGTAAAATGAAAAGCGACTCCCTCCTATGGCAACGTCAACAAAATCTCTATTCTCAAAACATCGGAACGTTGGTCGAGTTGGAACAACGGGCACTCGCATACAAAAATTCGTCAACCTCGTATGCAGTAGCTCAACTGCACATCAACGATCTAAATAAACAACTTCAATTTGCGGCAAACCAAAGCAACGTAAATGAAAAGCTAACCAAAGCACAGGCCGGAGACTACATCATCCGATCTTCGCTGGATGGCAAAGTATACAAAATTTTAAAAGAAGTGGGCGAATATGTAAACACAATCGCACCGGTAGCCACACTTGGTGATGTCCGTTCATTTTATCTGGAGTTGCAAGTAGATGAGTATGACATCGTGCGGATTCAACTGCAACAGACAATTGCCATCAGCATGGACAGCTACAAAGGAAAAATGTTTGAAGCCATCATTACGAAGATCGAACCGCTGATGAACGAAGACTCACGTTCGTTTACGCTGGAGGCAGAGTTTAAAGTGCTTCCTCATGTTTTGTATCCCAATCTTTCTGTGGAGGCTAATATCATCATCGCCGCAAAGGCCAAGACGATCACTATCCCACGCACTTACCTCACCTCCGATTCGATGGTGTACATCTCGAAAAAAGAGAAACGCAAAGTGGTCGTTGGGTTGTCTGATTTTCAAAAAGCAGAAATTTTGAAAGGGCTTGCGGTGACTGATAAAATCTATAAGCCCAATCCATGAATTACTACCTGATCTTTCGGATTGCCAAATCACTGCTGCTGGCACGTTGGAAACAAACGTTGGTAGCTGCTATCGGCGTTACCTTCAGTATCAGCATGTTTATTGGCTTGCTCGGCTTCATGAATGGATTAAACGATTTGCTCGATGGACTGATCTTAAATCGCACTGCGCATGTTCGATTGTTTAACGAAATAGAGCCCAGTGTGTATCAGCCCATTCAGGATTATCCTGGCTACAAAAAAAGCTATCACTTCATTCGCTCGATCAAATCGGCCAATAGCCGTCAGGCGATTTATCAAAGTGAAGCGATCATGCACGAAATAAAATCCGATACTCGGGTGGTGGGCATCGCCCCTAAATTGACAGCGCAAGTATTTTTTAATGATGGCACTATTGATATTACCGGCGTAATCAATGGCATTGATGCCAAAGCTGAAAGCCAGATGTTTCACTTCAATGACTATGTAGTAGAAGGCAATCCGTTGGACATTGATAACCACACCAACAGCATCATTCTAGGTAAAGGCCTTGCCGATAAACTGATTGCCAACATCGGCGATGTCGTGCGCATCACAACCGTCAATCAGGAACATTTCACCTTAAAAGTAGTTGGCTTTTTTCAATCAGGCATTCAGGAATTGGACAAGGTGCAGAGCTACGCATCCTTAAAAACCACACAAAAGATTTTAGGAAAACCCAGCAACTACATTACCGATATTCAACTAAAACTCGTGGACATGAACACTGCTCCACAACTGGCGAAAGAGTACGCGATTTTATTTGACACCAAAACAGAAGACATTCAAACGGCCAACGCGCAATTCGAAACGGGATCATTTGTGCGAACACTCATTTCGTATGCCGTGGGCGTTACGCTGCTGATTGTTGCTGGCTTCGGCATTTACAATATTTTGAATATGATGATTTTCGAAAAGATGGATTCGATTGCCATCTTGAAAGCGACCGGCTTTTCGGGCACAGATGTGAATCGAATATTTATGGCCATCGCACTCAGCATCGGTTTATTCGGGGGCGCACTGGGTTTGCTTTTTGGTTTTATCATTTCAGTATTGATTGATCAGATTCCGTTTCACACCGCTTCCCTTCCTACCATCAAAACCTACCCGATCAGCTACAATTTTTACTTTTATTTGATTGGCGGAATCTTCTCGCTCATCACAACCTACTTTGCCGGCTGGGCACCTTCGCGAAAAGCAAGCCGCGTAGATCCCGTGTCCATCATTCGCGGAAAATGATATGGCTGACATTGTTTTACAAGCCACGCACATCAACAAAAGTTTCCACGATCCGGTAACGATTCAGGTTTTAAAAGACATTACGTTGAGCATCCGGCAGGGTGAGTTTGTGGCGATCACCGGCAAATCGGGATGTGGCAAATCTACCTTGCTCTACATTCTCTCCACGATGGATACCGATTATGAAGGCGAGCTCGAAATAGGTGCAGAAAAGGTGAGCGGTAAATCAGAAAATGAATTAGCACACATTCGCAACGAGAAGATCGGTTTCGTCTTTCAATTTCATTATCTGTTGAATGAATTTACCGTGATCGAAAATGTGATGCTGCCCGGATTAAAGCTGGGCAAACTGCCGGAAGAAGAAGTACGCGCCAATGCATTGGCTCACTTAAAAACAATGGGTGTAGATCAGCTTGCTGATAAAATGGCCAAGCAACTCTCAGGAGGAGAAAAGCAACGTGTGGCCATTGCGCGCGCGCTCATCAACAAACCCAGCATTATCATGTGCGATGAGCCCACCGGCAATCTGGACAAAAATAATAGCCTGGTGGTATTTAAAATTTTCAAAGAGCTGGCCGAAGTTCAACAACAAACCTTACTCGTAGTAACCCACGATCAGGAGTTTGCGCACAACACCCACCGCATCGTTGAAATGGAAGATGGCAAGATTATATCGGCCCATGTGTGAATTGTGCAACTGACCCGGCTCGTTGTGTAACATTTCCGAAAGCCCATCTGGGTAAATTACTGCTAAGAAATTTTGTGCTGCCAATCCGCTTCACTCAACTATGAAAAATGAAAATGATTAGTGTAAAAAAAGAAGGTGTTCTGCTGTCTAAAACGTTACTCGATTTCGAAAACGAAGGCGTATTAAATCCGGCTGCAATCCGCGTGGACGAACTGGTTCACATTTTCTATCGTGCGGTAAAAATGGGCAATCACTCCTCCATCGGGCATTGTATTCTGGATGGCCCGCTAGTCATTCAGAAGAGGGACATTGCTCCCGTATTAGTTCCAGAATATCAATACGAATCGCAAGGATTAGAAGACCCTCGCATAGTTAAGATCGATGATTTGTTCTATCTGACCTACACGGCCTACAATGGTATAAACGCGTTGGGTGCTCTGGCTACATCGAAAGATCTGATTCACTTCAACAAACAAGGAATCATCGTACCCCAATTGACATACGATGAGTTCTATCAACTGCTTAGTGAGAAAGGAAAAGAGCAGGAAAAATATCTGTACTACAACGAGCACAATCGAACACTTGAAAATCAAAATAAAGAAAAGTTAATGTGGGATAAGAATGTGATCTTCTTTCCCAAACGAATTAACGGGAAGTTGCACTTCTTACATCGCATCAAACCCGATATTCAAATTGTGGTGTCGGTGACCAATCTGTCAGAATTAACCATTGATTTTTGGGTTGACTACTTTCTTCACATCGATGAATTTGTGGTGCTTTCTCCACATTACGCCCATGAGTTTAGTTACATCGGTGGTGGCTGTCCGCCGATTGAAACATCAGAAGGCTGGCTCTTAATTTACCACGGAGTGAAAGATAGCATTGGCGGATATGTATATTCTGCGTGCGCTGCCTTACTCGATTTAAAAGATCCACGCAAAGAAATTGCACGCCTACCCTACCCGCTCTTCAAACCGGAGTTATCGTGGGAATTGAAAGGTGAAGTGAACAATGTGTGTTTTCCTACCGGTACCTCTTTGTTTGATGATACGCTTTACATCTACTACGGTGCCGCCGATGAACGCATTGCCGTTGCTTCCGTAAGCCTCACTGAATTGCTCGCCGAATTACTTCTAAACAAAAAAGACCATGCTCACTGACACCGTTTATTCCAAAACTAAAAATACGTCGCGTACTTTTACGAAGAAAAATAAAATTGACCAAGCCTACGCTGTGCTGCCGGAGGTATCCGGCATTTTACTGATCTCCTCATATCCACCACGCGAGTGTGGCATTGCCACCTACTCACACGATCTGTTAAAAGCCATTCGCAACAAATTTTCAGATACATTTCATCTCAGTGTATGTGCTCTTCAATCAACTGAAGTTAAACTCGACTATCCCCAAGAGGTAGCCTTTGTGCTCAACCCCGCCGATGCGAACGCGTTTCTTGAAATGGCTGTAGTCATCAATGCCGATGATTCCATTTCAATGGTATTGATCCAACATGAATTTGGTCTTTTCGAAGGAGAAGGTCATGCGAACTTCATTCATTTTTTAAATCAACTCAACAAACCGGCTACCATCGTTTTTCACACGGTGCTACCACAACCTGCCAAAGATTTGTTACGCAAGGTGCGTGAGATCACCAGCGCATGCGAAGCGATTGTAGTGATGACAAACCATTCCGCGCAGCTACTCAACGAAGACTATGGCATCCTCATGCAGCGCATCACGGTGATACCTCATGGGGTACATTTGGTGCCTAACAATGACCGCGATTCATTAAAAAATAAATACAGATTAACGGATCACAAAGTACTTTCTACGTTTGGACTGCTTAGTTCCGGCAAAGGAATTGAAACAACGCTTTGTGCCTTGCCCGCCATCATTGCCAATCATCCGGATGTTATTTTTCTGATCATTGGAAAAACACATCCAAGCGTGGTGCGATCAGAAGGCGAAAAATACCGGAGCGAACTTGAATCTCTTGTTGAACACTTAGCCATTGAAGAGCATGTGCTGTTCATCAATCACTATCTGCCGTTGAATGATTTGCTGGAATACTTACAACTGACGGATATTTATTTGTTCACTTCGAAAGATCCCTACCAGGCTGTGAGTGGCACTTTCTCGTACGCGATGAGTTGCGGCTGCCCCATCATCTCCACACCTATTCCTCATGCCAAAGAAGTGTTGCAAGATGGAATTGGTCTACTGATCGATTTTCAAAATTCAGATCAACTGGCGCACAGTGTAAACCGATTGTTGGGCGATGACGAGTTGCGAAAAGCATATAGCAATAGCACGTTGCAACGTATTGTTCCGGCGGCATGGGAAAACTCCGCCATCAGCCATGTGTTGCTCTTTCAAAAATTGGCCAAAGCCGTTCACCAACAGCATTTCAATGTTGCAGATTCGGTGGTGGCTCAGCCTAACCAACTATTGCTTCAATATAATTTGCCTCCACTCAATTTAAATCATATCCACAAACTGACCACTCATTTTGGCATCATTCAATTTTCAAAAATCAATCAACCCGATTTGGAATCCGGTTATACATTAGATGACAACGCGCGTGCGCTGATTGCACTATGTATGCACTACGAATTAACAACCAACATCACCGACTTAGACCAGATTCAAATCTATCTTGATTTTTTATGCTACTGCCAACAGGCAGATGGTTGCTTTTTAAACTACATCGATCATAGCGAAACGTTTAATACAAAAAATGAAGTCACCAATCTAGCCGATGCCAACGGCCGGGCGATATGGGCACTGGGCTACCTGATTTCGAAAAGCGATTTGTTCAGTCCGCACCTAATAGAAAAAGCCACCCAAACATTGGTTGCTTCACTTCCCGCCATCGAGCTGATGCACTCCACCCGTGCCATTGCCTTTGCGATCAAAGGATTGTATTTCTATAATCGCACAGCAAAAAAAGAAGAGACAACCCGACTCATTACATTGCTGGCCAACCGGCTGGTGCAAATGTACCGTCATGAGTCGGACCGCGATTGGAAGTGGTACGAAAGCTACCTCACCTATGCAAACAGCATTTTGCCGGAAGCTTTGCTCTATGCTTATCTGGAAACTGATCTTCCCATTTACAAAGAGATTGCCAAGACCTCATTCGATTTTCTATTGAACATGACGTTTGTCAATGATCGCATTCGTGTGGTGTCGAACAAAAACTGGCTGCAACGAGGCGACCCAAGAATGATGGCTGATGGCGGTGAACAACCCATTGATGTGGCGTACACAATTCTTGCCTTGCATCTGTTTTATGAATTGTTTCGCGATGAAAAATATATACGCAAAATGGCGCAGTCGTTCAGTTGGTTTTTAGGAAACAATCATCTGCACCAAATCATCTACAATCCTTGCACCGGCGGTTGCTATGATGGGTTGGAAGAAAAAAATGTAAACCTCAACCAGGGTGCAGAGTCGACCTTGAGTTATTTGTTGGCCCGGCTGGTGGTAGAAGGATATGTCCGAAAAACGGCTTAACTTACAAAAGAGTAAATGGCAATAAAATCTTTGTGAAGATGAAATCCCTATTAAAAGATAAAATCCGATATCAACAGATATTGCTATTTTTTCTACTGGTAGTGGGAGTCTATTTTGCAAAGCCCCTGCTCGTTCCTGTTTGCATCAGCGGTATCTTAGCTACCTTGTTTCTTCCCTTGTGTAGATGGCTGGAAAGCAAAAAACTGAAACGTGGCTTGGCTGTGTCTATTTGTTTCACGTTTTTTATTCTTGGCATTTTTTCGATTCTCTCACTCATCGGTTGGCAGATCGGCTCATTAATTAAAGACTTACCACTGCTCAAAGAAAAGATTGCAGCTACGCTGGCCGAATCGCAGGACTATATTCTGGCACACTTCGGTTTATCGTTTGACTATCAATCTCAATTATTGAAAGCCGAGCAGCACAATCTATCAGGCATGTTTACCAGTATGGTTAGCTCCATGTCGACTTTATTTGCCAATATCATTCTGGTGGTGGCGTACACATTTCTCATCCTCTATTACCGTAGTCACTTATTTCAATTTGTTATCAAATTATTCAAACCTTCCCATCGGGAGGAAGCCACCGGCGTCATTCATCAAATCACCAAAATAGCGCAACAGTATTTAGTGGGCCTCAGTAAAATCATTCTGTGTCTTTGGATTTTATATGGCATCGGATTTACGCTGCTAGGTGTAAAAAACGCCTTGCTGTTTGCCGTGGTGTGTGGTCTGCTGGAAATCATTCCATTCATTGGCAACATTACGGGCACTGCTCTTACGGTGCTGGTCGCCGGCATGAATGGTGCCGCACTTTCATTGTTAGGTGGAATCATCGTAGTGTATGGAGTTATTCAGTTTGTGCAAGGCTGGTTTTTAGAACCACTCATTCTCGGTCCACAGGTAAAAATCAATCCGCTGTTCACCATTGTAGCATTGATCATTGGCAATCTGTTGTGGGGCATTGCAGGCATTGTGCTGGCCATTCCGCTGGCTGCAATCGGAAAAATTATTTGTGATCATGTAGATTCGCTCAAACCGTATGGCTTTTTAATTGGTGAAGTGGTGTGGAAGAAGTCGACACCTGCCGAAGAAACCACCACGTGAGTTATTTACACTATTTCGGAGCTGTCCTCCTTCTCAGTCTGCTCGCAAATCACAGCCAATCACAAACAAATCCCCGTACTCCATCGGATACATTACAAAGCAAACGCTTCCTCACCATCATCAATTTCAATCGCGAGCAAACGTATGCCAGTTTTGGCAGCGGCATCGGCAATCAAGTGCCCCTTATTTTCGAAGCCTCTTTCTCGCCTTCGTACTTCATCAGCAGCAACAAAGAAAAGTGGGCGCTGCTCATGAATCCGCAAGTGCAAATGCGCATGCTCGATAAAAAATCGTGGCCCATTCAAGTGCCGAGCTATCACTTTTATGTGACTTACTTCCGTTCCATCGGATGGTGGCGACAAACGTTTCTCAAAAAACTCACCTACACCGATGCCATCTGGTTTAGTTCCATCGTGCATCATTCCAACGGCCAGAGTGGCAAATTCTATCTGAATGACACTACGCGAGTGATTGATCTGACGAGCGGTAACTTTTCAGTGAACTACTTTCAATTTGGTTTACTGGTGTACACCTTAAAAAACACAGGGAAGAAATACTTTTCGCTGCGCGAAATTAAAATCAACACTGATATTTATCCGGCTACCTTGTGCGATCCCAATCTGGCCGACATCTACGGACTTTCACGCTTGTTTGGCACGTTGGGACTTGGCGGTCCGTGGCGCGAAGAAAAAAGAGACTGGATGAATCGATGGTTGCAAAATTCAAGCATCGAAATAAAAGGCGGTTGGATTTTTGGAGGCTTTCGCGATTATGCTGCGCTGGATGTTTCGCACCGTATGATCATTGAAATTTCCTACAAATACTATCCGCCTTGGTTTGAAGAGATGGCTTTCTTCGTTCGCTTCTACACCGGGCAGGATTATTACAATGTATATTTTGAAAAACAACTGACTACCGTTACCGTAGGCATCACTTCCAACACCATTAAAATTTCCAATAGCTTGCGCTACTTAGGCAATAAGTAAGTCGCCATATGTGTGAATTATGTAAGAGGTTCACAAGGCGATACAACTCCCATCCGACCACTTCGATTGATCTTTGTTGTGTAATGACTGCACAGCAGTACATGACAACTGTCGCTAAGTTAAGCTCAAACTGAACTCCTCTCTTGTGGAGATGAGGTGAGGTATAAAATTGGGCTCAACTTAACGACATTGAATGCACGACACATTCAACGGCATTTGCCACGATGAATTTAAAAACAAAATCGCATGAAACCAGATATTGGCCTTACCGAAAAACAACTGCATAAAAGTATTGCGCACCTCACCGCATTGTTGTCCGATGAAATGGTGTTGTACTGCAAAACCCGAAAATTTCATTGGAATGTTTCCGGCGAAAGTTTTATGGAACTGCACAAACTCTTTCAGGCGCAGTACACGCAATATGAAGAAACCATTGATCAGATTGCCGAGCGAATCAACAAACTGGGTGGCAAAACAATTGGTACGATGAAAGAGTTTTTGAAGCACACCCGGTTGGAAGAACATCCGGACGAATATGCGGCACAGCATGAGTTAATGAAAGAACTGCTGAGCGATCACGAAACAATCGTAAAAGAAACGCGCAAGGATATTGAAAGTACTGAAGACAAAAATCACGATGCGGCCACTACCGACATGCTGATCAAAATCATGGAACAGCATGAATCAACCAGTTGGATACTGCGAAGGTACTTACATTAGTTCGCATCCAATTGGGTCAGCATTCATCGTTTGTCAGCTCTTTAAACTAAAAACGTGAATGATGTAAAGCAATCTTTAATTTCTATAATAACAAGCCGCCCTATCCTTATCACATTTGTCTACTGTAAAAAACTAATTACTTATGAAAAAAATCATGATCACAACTATTGCCGGCACTTTGTTTTCGGCTGCTTTATTAACCGGCTGTAATTCTCCTGCTAAAAAAGTAGAAAACGCACAAGAAAATGTAGCGGAAGCAAAAGAAGACTTAGCCGAAGCCAATAAAGAATACCGCGAGGACATGGAAAAATACCGCAAAGAGACAGCCGAAAAAATTGATGCCAACAACAAATCGCTGGCAGAATTCAACGATCGTATTACGCATCAAAAGAAAGAAGCACAAACAGACTACAAAAAGAAAATTGCAGAGTTGGAGCAAAAAAATTCGGACATGAAAAAACGCATGGATGATTACAATGCCGATGGGAAAGAAAACTGGGAAAAATTCAAAATCGAGTTTAACCATGATATGGACGAATTGGGCAAAGCGTTTAAAGATCTGACTGTTAACAACGTAAAGTAAAACCATTACCGCTTCATTAAAATTTACCGGGTATGCACAAGCTCATCCAATTTCACTTATTCATTCTCCTTCTGCTCGCCCTGGTCGGAAAAGGATGGGCGCAAGTTGAAGGTGAGTCGCTGCGTGCAGGCTTGAAGGCTGGGGTAAATTTAGCGAACGCGTATGATGGCAAAGGCGCAGACTTTCAGTCTGAAGGAAAGTACGGTTGGGTTGTAGGCGGGTTTGTTTCTATACCACTATGGAAAAACGTTGGCCTGCAACCTGAGCTACTTATTTCCCAAAAAGGATTTCGTGGCACGGGCACGCTGCTGGACGCACCGTATTCATTACAGCGCACCACTACCTATCTGGATTTGCCGGCATTCGTGGCAATAAAAACCAATCAGTACCTCACGATTTTGGCAGGCCCGCAATTCTCGTATCTGCTCAGCCAGAACGATGTATTAACGGCATCGCCTAACAGCGTGCAACAAGAACGCATAATTTCAACAGACTCCATACGTGACACCATTATCGGTGTAGTTATCGGGTTGGATGTGGAAGTGAAGTGTGTAGTGTTTAGTGTGCGTTCCGGCTGGGATGCCCTGCAAAACAACAGAGACGTAACTTCTTTAACACCCCGTTACAAAAACATTTGGCTGCAGGTAACTGTCGGCTTTCGAATCATTTAACAAATACTATCATGACATCAGGAATAAAATGGACCATCGACCCGGCGCACAGTGAAATCGGATTTAAAGTGCGCCACTTAATGATCGCCAACGTAAAAGGATCTTTCAAAAAATTTGACTCCAGCATCTACTCCAACGCGAATAATTTTGCTATCGTGGAAATTGATGTGTGGATCGATGTGGCATCCATCGACACCGGCGATGCCAAACGCGATACGCATCTGAAGAGTGCCGACTTCTTCGATGTTGATAAACACAAACAAATCAACTTTACCTCTAGCTACATGACCAAGCCCATCAATGGCAAGTGCGAAATGTGGGGTGAGTTAACTATGATCGGCATCACCAAAAATGTTCACTTAGAAGTAGAGCAAAGCGACATCATCACTGATCCGTGGCATAACGAACGCGCTGCATTTAGCATTACCGGTAAAATTAAACGCAGCGACTGGGATCTCTCCTGGAACCAGGCGCTGGAAGCCGGTGGCCTGATGGTGAGCGACGAGGTTTCCATCGTATGCGAAATACAACTGATCAAAGAAAAAGAAATCGAGCCACAGAAGGAACTTCAACCCCTTCAACAGAAGGTTACCACTTTTTAACCGTGATACTGACGGTAGCGTCAGTATGGTCAAGGTTAAACTCTGACAATCCGAAGGATTCGTCAGTAAATTGATTAACTCTTTAATCCCTAATGCATAATATGGGTTTAAGGCCGCAACAACTAAATAGTAGGCAGGGGAAAGGCAGGAACTGAAAAGCCTGTCTTTTTTTCGAACACAACACATACACCATGGAAAACGGAGATATCGAAACCGCAAAAGTATTTATCATTGTCGAAATTTTAGAATACGTACCCAACTCAGTGGTCATCAAAACAATCATTCGCAAAACTACCGGCAACGTCAGTGCGGTCTCATTTGATTCCGGCGAAGCGCTGACCGAAAAAACATCTCCCTTTGATACGTTCATTCAGGTAATTGAGGGCAAAGCTGAGATTGTTATCAACGATCAATCGCATGTGCTCAGTCCGGGGCAATCCATCATCATCCCCGCTCACGCACGCAACACCATCAAGGCCAACGAACGGTTTAAAATGATCTCCACCATTATCAAGAGCGGCTACGAAAATATTTTGTAACGCGAAACCTATGGAAAATAAATTTAAAGAGGGCCAAGAAGTATTTGACGCTGTTCACCCCAATCAAAAGCTGGTGATCCGCCGGCATTACAACCGCATCTACTACTGCAAGGTAATCGATGACCCCACGCGCAAAGAACTCGCTTACTTCGAACGAGAACTCACTGCCAAAGCACCTGTTCTAGGATCGGTTGCACGCTGATTTATAATTTGTTTTCTGTTGAAAGAGAATTTTGGATCAGACATTCCGTCTAATCAAGTCTTCGATAAAAGTAATTTCCGATCTGAAAGATTAATTTATTATTGCCAGAATTGAACAGTAAAACAAAAATAAATCCAATCTCCTGATTTAAATCATAATTTTTGATTGGCCCATCAGCTACTTTTGAGCAAACTATTTCGAACTGTCATGCTCAACTTTGTTATTTACGGCACCCTGCTCGTTCATGGGCTGATTCACTTCATAGGTTTCGGCGAAGCATTTCAACTGCTGCCCACGCCTCAGTTTACACGCAACGTATCCAAAGGAGCCGGCATTAGCTGGCTGACGGTGGGTTTCTTGTTTTTAATGGTTCTTGTTATGGGGTTTCTGCAATTCAATGGCTGGTGGTTTGCATTGATAACCACAGTAGCCCTATCCCAAATTCTAATCGTGATCTATTGGCACGATGCCAAATTCGGCACTATTCCGAATGTGCTATTGACCGTGATGTTTCTAATCTTTGGAATGGGTTGAATCAAACCTGAGGTGTCGTGCGCGTAAAGAGTAAAGGGCACCTCTAAAACCTTCCTATCACCTCAACCCATTACCTTATCCGCAGAGAGAAGGTTGAAATTGAGTTTTTAGTGGTTCCATAAAGGACTTCGATCGCCTGATTATTTATCCGGCATAATCACAGCCATAATCAGGTAAATAAAAATACCTGTACCAAATCCGAAAACAGCAACCACAAACAACAAGCGAATGATGGTGGGGTCAACATCAAAATAATTAGCCAAGCCACTACATACGCCAAACAGTTTCTTTTCGCCTTTGATCAGTTTCTTTGCCATAATGATGGGGGTTTATTCATCAAATTAAAGAACACTTATGCGTTTTAGCAAATCGTCTTTGTAGGTGTCGCTGATGGGAACAGCGAATCTAGGTGATGTGTGAAAATATCGACCCTAGGCTAAATTATCTCTTGAGCAAATACTCCCCCCTGGAAATATCCATGAAACAAGAGTGAATTGCGATAATTACTTGGATTGCATGATTATCAGTGCCGTACGCTTTTCTACAGAAGAGTTATTCAAAGCAATTGAAAAGGGGCAGAGAAAATAAATGAACGTCCAACCGAGGAACCAAACCGATACAAGAATCTTCATAAAAAAAAACAATTAATCTAAGCTTTATTCTACCGACATCTTTTGTTTGTGATTTTCATCTAAGTAGTGCCACATCGTCACCTTCATTGATTTAAATCTTCCTCTGTCATAATCTCATCAGGTTGCTGCTCCACTATTTTATTAATTCGCGGCTGCAAAAACCAAATGCCAATTGGCAAAAATAAGACTAAAAAGAAGTCTCCTATGTGTTCTCCTAAACTAGCTAATCGCTTATTCTCAATGGTTCTTAACGATTTTCCAGGAAATGACAAGAAATAGAAAAAAGCATAGAACACATAGAAGATAGGCAAAGCTTCTACTCCGTTAAAAGTCATTCCCTGACCGTCTGACAATATCATTATTACTAAATATGTCGCCATAGCGATGAACCCGTTGATGAGGAAGAACGTATCGGTAAGCTCCACCTTTCTTGGTATATATTCCTGAAGGCCATGCCCAACAAACAAGGGCCAAGAAAAATAAATTAAGTATCCTGCGAGATTTAGAATTGTGGTAAGAGTAGGGTTATCTTCCACAACATAATTGTTAATCACTAGTCCGAACATCAGCATCAAAAAAATCTGCCAATGGCGTGCCTTTAAATAAAATTGCATATCTATTCTCTTGTATTAGTTTCGTAGGCAACCTATACTGAAACCTATCAAGTATCATACTCCCCATCCCAAGGTGCATGGAAAGAAATGGTTGAACTTGGTTCTAATTCTATTGTTTGAAACTTCTCGTTTGGGACTAGACCAAAAACAACTCCATCGATTAGGGTATGAAATGGCTTCACAATGATATCACCATATCGAACCTCACCTAGGTCTTGAATGAGTTGCTCAAGTTTTTTTGTAGCCTTCGAGTTATCTATTTCAGATGTGGTACCGGCATACCAGTGCTCCGTCTTTACATGATTTCCATCATGATCAAAAATATAGAGAACTACGTACTCCTTTCGTTGATCTTGCCAGCCTTCAGTAATTCCAATCGGTAATACGAATGTCTGATAACCGAAAAACTGTCGCCCATCTCTCGTTGTTCCTATGTAATGTGTGTGGTAATCCTCTTCTCTTTTGATTGGAATCCGGCTAGGAATTTTTTTTCGTCTATCCAAGTTAAACATGCTATCTGGTTTTCGTTTCACTTTTAGAGATAAGTATTCACGCTATTTTATGTATTGTATCATCGCTGCTAAAGTTAACTTCATCTAAAGATCTCCTACTATTACTAGTTTTATTTTCTTAAAAATTTAAAAGTAAGTCAACTATTCGATTTTTTCAATATAAACACCAATTGCCTCTGAATTTAATGAAGATGTCCACAATTCGCTTGTTACTCTTTTTATCAATCGGCTCTTTTGAGCAGAGGTCAAATCTTCTCTCTCTATAATTTCCGAGTATGTTTCATCCATATGTACAAGTTTAAAAAATTCTCTTTCAACCTCATTCCAATTTTTAAATCTTTCGAGCGGAATAAGAAAAGTTAGATCATGGCTTTGCAAAATTTTTAATCTGGACTTTTGACCGGCATAATCCGTCAGTAGCAGTGTATCAATGTTTACCTTCCACTTTCCGAATAACTTTGGTGTGTAAAAATTATAATCGCCATGACTAATATTTTTAAATTCAGCTTTATCATTAGGCTTCAAAACTAAACTCTGAATCTGACCACAGTTATGATCCAAACATCTAAAGTATTCTAAAGGAAGATCTTCGCCCATTGATGACAAAACCAGAATTACTCTGAAAGAAATAAGGGTAATATTTATTCTATATTTACATTTTAGTACGAGCCGTATGACTATTGACTACTGCTGAATGCCTGCTTACTTGTTCTTACGTTCCTTCAACAAGAAACTCACTTTAATAAAACCTCTAAAATACCCACCCCACCTTTACCGAAGCCTCTGGTGTCAGCACCGGGGTTCCAAATGAAGTGCCGTCCACCGATACGTTTGTAGCACCTCCCACACGCAAGTGTATACCTGCCCACGGACTCACATAAAAATGTTTTGCAAATCGCCAGTTGTATCCCACACTTCCATTCACCAAAAAATTCTCGTAACGAACCGTACTCAACTTCTGATTACTTTGTATCGAGCTGTCCCAATACACCACACCCCCACTCAGCCACCAGCCTTCCCAATTCGTTTTCAAAAAATAATCACCCACCAATGCGTAGGCAGTCACGATGTTGGTGGTGAACCCATTCGGCACAATAAAGTCCGGCTTATTCACATGAGCCAGCAAGGCTCGAGCTCGCACATGCGATGTACCTGCCCACGCCCCGAAGTAATAACCCCCTGTTACGTAAGGCAACACATCTTGCTCAATGCCAATCGATACTCGCTGCTCCTGACCGACAGCAACACGCCCATGAACCAGAGCCGCTAGCATCATACAAAGGATGATGAAGGTTTTCATTTTATTCAATCGTTGAATAGTTATCATAAATAGTCAGCCCGTTTAAATTGAAACACACTCATTGCCTACTGCTTTCTACCTACTGCCTACTACTTCATAATATCACACACGCTCATTTTCTCTTCCCAAAAATTCGCACAAACGGCTCCACCGTTTGCCCGACAAAATCATTCGGAAAATGTTCTTCATCGGGTAACCCCACCGACAAGTTCTCATCATCGCTCGGCCAATAATTAGTTCTAAAAATATAATCCCACACACTTAGCGTAATGCCATAGTTAAAACCATGAGGATGTGTAGCGGGCACAAACTTCGCGTGATGCCACAAATGCATCTGCGGACCATTCAAAAGATATTTCAAATAACCAAGGTTGATTTTCAAATTCGCATGTCCCAGTTGCCCCGTCACCAACGTAAAAATGTGAACAATAAAAAAATCAGAAATGCCAAAGCCAATCATCGCCAGCGGCAGATATTCCAACGTGCGATAAATCACATTCTCCATCCAGTGGTAGCGCAGCAACGCAGCAAAACCCATCTGCTCCGTGCTGTGATGCACCTTGTGAAACTGCCACATCCAATCTACATGATGATACAAGCGGTGAATATTCCACTGCATAAAATCACGCACCACAAAAATAATCACCAACTGCACCCAGCCCGGCAAGCTAGCCACGTGTACCGCCACCAAATTACGAATACCAAACAGCGCGAGAAAATCGCGAAACAAATCCACCGCCACCATCGATAACGCATTGTACGCCACCAGCGCAAACAAAAAGTAATTCCAAAATAAATAGAAAATATCCAGCCAAAAGTGTTCACGAATCAGCGGCTGATTCTTCCGCCAGGGAAATACAATCTCCAGCAACCAGATTACCGCCGAGGCGCCCACCAGCCAATAAAAATAATTGTGCCACCCCGGATGCAGAATTTCATTCACCAGATAATTCCAATACCCGGTGTAGCCATCGCGTAATATTTTCAGGTAACTCTCCACCATTCATTCATTAAGCTGCGTCCTCTATTTCTACTTGCAAAATATGCAACACCCGGTGAATGATAGGAGCAAAGAAAACAGCCGTGATACTTAAAAAAGCAATGCCGCTATACAACGCATAGAAGGAAGAAAACAACTTACCACCACTCGTCTTCATTTCCATCACGGGCCCCATGCCTGTCAAAATCATACTCGCCATATAAAAACTATCCAGCCACGATTCATCCGCAGTCATGCGATAGCCCACCGTGCCCGCACCCACCGAAATCAAAATCAATAACAAACAAAGAAGTCCATACTTCAACAGTCGGATAAAAAAACGAGGCAATGGCACTACCTTCTGTTTGCGATGTTCCAATTTCATAGTGCGCTTAGTTTCGTTAAGATCTCCGTTGTATGTTCACCAAAATGTGGGGGTGGCGAAATCGTTTTGCTCCGCTCCCACCCCGAACTAGTTCCTACAAAATTTCGAACACCTACAATTGATTCATCGCGCAACAAAATCTCCTCTGCCTCCGGCATCAAAAATGCCTCACGCACATTTTGTATCACCCCGGCCGGAATCTTCTTCGCATTTAAATTTTGCATCAACGCATCCGAAGTTTCTAATCGAATGCCTTCCGCCAAAATTAAATTCAAATTCTCGCGGTTCGCCACTCGTAGCGGGTTTGTAGAAAATAAATCAGCCGCAATCAAATCTTCCAATTTCAGCACCTGAACCAAATCATGAAACTGTCGGTCGCTGCCAATCGCTAATAAAATTCGCTTGCCATCTAGCGTCACAAATGAGTCACCATACGGTGCAATGTTCGGATGTGCCGACCCTTGTCGCTGCGGCAGTCTTCCCGCCACCAACCAATTCGTGGCTTGATTCGTCAGCGATGTCAACGCAGCTTGTATCAGCGATACCTCCACCAAACTTCCTTCACCCGTTTTCTGGCGGTGCAGCAACGCCACCAATAAACCTTCTTTCAAATGATGAGCCGCCAATACATCCACCAATGCCACCGGCATTTTCGTAGGCAGTCCACCCTTCTCACCATTTAAATCCATAAAGCCAGCCTCGGCTTGCACCACCGCATCGTACCCCACACGCTCATTGTCCGTACCGTAGCCTGTCACCTGTCCATACACCAGAGCAGGATTCTCCGCGCGCAACTGTTCATATGCTACACCCAACTTCGTAGCATCGCCCGGCTTGTAGCTGGCAATGACCACATCCGCCCAACGTGTGAGTTTCTTCACTACCTCTATGCCTTCCTTCTTTTGTAAATCAATCGCGATCGATTTCTTACCCCAGTTGCACGAACAAAAATAGGCAGAGCGGTCATCCGTCTGCTCGTTCGTCAGCCGCCACGTGCGCGTTACGTCACCGCCCGTTTTCACGTTCTCTACTTTAATCACCTCCGCCCCTAGCTCCGCGAAAAATTGTCCCACACTCGGCCCTGCCAATACCGAAGCCAACTCAACTACTTTCAAATCATTTAGCATACTATAAAGGTACTTTTTATAAAGCAATAAATAGAGGGGGCATGTCGTGCATGCGCGCGGTGCCCGCGCGCATGCAGCGCCACCGGGCTTTTCGCTGCAAGCTCCCCATGCCGCTTTCCATCAGAAGGGTCGCTTTCCACTTCAATCCCTTGCCCACGCCTGTAAATAATTCCCCCGATAGGAAGAAGACCGTTCCTCCGAGGTCTCTACTCGAAAGCAAAAGCACCTCGGAGTACTTACTAAAAATTTACCCCGTCCTCCGAGGGCTCTATTCGAAAGCAACAAAACCTCGAAGGACTTACTAAAAAATTTACCCCGCCCTCCGAGGTCTCTATTCGAAAGCAAAAGCACCTCGGAGTACTTACTAAAAATTTACCCCGCCCTCCGAGGTCTCTATTCGAAAGCAAAAGCACCTCGGAGTACTTACTAAAAATTTACCTCGCCCTCCGAGGTCTCTACTCGAAAGCAAAAGCACCTCGGAGGACTTACTAAAAATTTACCCCGCCCTCCGAGGTCTCTACTCGAAAGCAAAAGCACCTCGGAGGACTTACTTACCATCAACCGCCCATCGCGACAATTTGATATTCAACAATAGAAAAGAGAATCATTTAATGCATTTTTGTGTTTTCATCCAAAAACCAAAAAGCATGAGGCTTATCTACTTCCTGATCGTTTGCTTACTCGCTTCTGCCTGCACGCCTAAACCGGCCGAATTTAAAACAGGCGTTTGGCGCGGACTCATCGAAATGCAGGGCCAGCAACTTCCCTTCAACTTCGAAGTTGCCAAAGACGAATCCGGCTACAAAGTGTACCTCCTAAACGCAGAAGAAAAACTGCTCCAAGATGAAATCACCGTCACCCACGACTCGGTAAAAATCGTCATGCTCATTTTCGATATCGAGCTACAGGCAAAAATCAACGGCACAACCCTGTCAGGTACCTACATTAAAAACTACGATCCTAAAAACAAACTGCCGTTCACTGCCACCTTTGGCGAAGACTATCGCTTCGCAAAAAAAGAATCTGCCACGGTTAACTTCACAGGCAAGTATCAACTAGCATTCACATCAGAAAAAGAAAACTACCCTGCTGTAGGCATATTTAAACAAGAAGATAATTTAGTAACGGGTACTTTTCTAACTCCCACAGGCGACTATCGCTATCTGCAAGGCAACGTCATCGAAAATAAAGTATGGCTCAGCACCTTCGATGGTAATCACGCATTTCTCTTCTCCGCATTCATGGATGGCGATTCATTGCGGGGCGATTTCTACTCAGGGAAAAGCGTTCACCAACAATTCAGCGGCATCAAAAATGAAAATGCAACATTACCTGATCTTGAGTCGCTCACATTTCTTAAAGAAGGTTTTGAAAAAATCAACTTCAGCTTTCCCGATATCGATAACAACATGATTAGCCCCAGCGATGAGAAGTACGATAAAAAAGTATTGATCCTCCAGTTATTCGGCACCTGGTGCCCCAACTGCATGGACGAAACCAAGTTCCTCGCACAGTGGTACAAAGAAAACAGCCAACGCGGCGTTGAAATTCTGGGACTAGCTTACGAACGCAAACCCGACTTCGAATACGCCAGCGGACGCGTCAAAAAAATGAAAGAAAAACTAAACGTGCCCTACGACTTCGTCATAGCCGGCACCAACGATAAACTGAAAGCATCTGAAACGTTGCCAATGCTCAATAAAGTAATCGCTTTCCCTACCACCATCTTCATCGGCAAAGACGGCAAAGTAAAACATATCCGCACGGGCTTTGAAGGTCCCGGCACCGGCATTTATTACGAGCAATTCAAAGAGCGCTTCAACCAAATCGTAAATGAACTTTTAGCCGAAGATTTAAGTAGTAAGAAGTAATCCGCGTCCGACCGCTCCAAGCAGTCAGACGCGTAATGACCATAAGAAAATACTGTGAAAAAGAGAGTAGTTGTAGGTTTATCCGGAGGTGTAGATTCCAGCGTAGCCGCCCATTTGCTGAAAGAGCAAGGCTACGAGGTAATCGGCATGTTCATGAAAAACTGGCACGACGACTCCGTTACCATCAGCAACGAATGCCCCTGGCTCGATGATAGCAACGATGCCATGATCGTTGCCCAGCACTTAGGCATTCCCTTTCAAGCCATCGACTTAAGTGTAGAATACAAAGCACGAATTGTAGATTACATGTTTGCCGAATACCAGGCGGGACGCACACCCAATCCCGATGTATTATGCAACCGCGAAATCAAATTCGATGTATTTCTTGAGGCTGCGATTAAACTCGGTGCCGACTTTGTTGCCACAGGCCACTATTGCCGCAAAGGCAGCCTCGAAAAAAATGGGCAATCCATTTATCAATTACTGGCGGGCAAAGATCCGAACAAAGATCAAAGCTACTTTTTGTGTCAGCTTACGCAAGCACAGCTTTCGCGCGCGCTGTTTCCCATTGGCGAATTATTGAAACCGGAAGTTCGCGCTATCGCCAAAGAAGCCGGACTGACAACGGCTGAGAAAAAAGATTCACAAGGGTTGTGCTTCATCGGTAAAGTTCATCTCCCCGATTTTTTACAACAACGTCTCCAACCTAAAAAAGGAAAAGTAATAGAAGTGCCGCACCATGCACCTGTTTTTGAAAACGCAGTTGTTGATGAAGATCTTGTCGGTATATCGAAGCCATACGCGCTGCAGCCAGAGCTGGGCAAAGTAGTGGGTGAACACAATGGTGCACATTTTTATACCATCGGGCAGCGCAGAGGTTTACACATTGGCGGCTATGAAAAACCGTTGTTCGTCATCGGCACCGATACGACCAAGAATGTGATTTACACCGGCAGTGGAGATGATCATCCTGGGTTATATCGCAAAGGCTTATTTATTTCTACACCCGATATTCACTGGGTGCGTACTGATCTCGCTTTACAAACAGGCGAATCGAAAAAATACATGGCCCGCATCCGCTATCGTCAGCCTTTAGAAAATTGCACGCTGCATCAAACCGCAGAAGGACTGTACATTATTTTTGATCGCGCGCAGCGCGGAGTTACTCCCGGCCAATTTGCCGCCTGGTACGAAGGGGATGAGTTAATTGGCTCTGGCGTAATTCACGAATAATTTAAAAAGCTCAAAAAAGGCCATTTCCACAAATTATGCCAAATTCGTGGAGTTGCATTCCACAAATTCGTATGAATTTGTGGAGTTATCTATTCACTCGCAGCTTCTACTTCGCTAAATCCGGATACACCTCCTGAAATAATAAACTTCATGGCTACCGATCCGGAAATAGGAAGCGGTTGTACATTCTCACGGGGTACCACAAAGTGATCGCCTGCCACGGCATACGACTGTGGAAAGTAAACAACCACCATATCTTTTAAGCCAAGCTCTGTCAAATCTTGTTGTGTTACAAAACCAATACGGTGCAGTTGATTTTCTTTGTTGATGCGAACCAACACAGGCCGGTCAAACTTCTTTTTATCACCGACAAACGCCGCTAATAAATCTTTCACGGAAGAGTAAATCAATTTCACCAATGGGATTCGATTCATACCATGATCAAACCAGGTGGAAAATGTTTTAAAAGCAAAGTTAGAAGTGAAGTATCCAAACAGCGTAATCACCGTCAGGATAATAGCAAAACCTACACCTGGATAAGGAAGATTTAACCTGCTATCCAGCCACTGGAATGCCACCAGAATAAAATAAACCGTGGCTACCAAAGGCACGATGAATAATGTGCCATTAAAGAAATAGCGGACAATTTTTCCCAAAATACCTTTCATAACTTTTTAGTTTTTTAAATAAAATAAAAAAGGCTTCTCGCGAAGCCTTTTACAATTCTTTGCTCGCTGTTGACTATATCGAGAAGCCGAGGAAACTTAAAAATCCCAACGACATCAATCCTACCAAAATGAACGTAATGCCCAATCCTCTCAAAGGGGCAGGCACATTCGAATATTTCATCTTCTCACGCACTCCGGCCAATGCAACAATCGCCAGCATCCATCCGGTTCCCGAACCAATACCAAAAACAGTTGCCTCGGCTAAGTTATAAGGGCGACCCACCATAAATAAAGCAGCTCCCAGTACCGAGCAGTTTACCGCAATCAATGGAAGGAAGATACCGAGTGTTCCGTACAAAGCAGGTGAGAATTTCTCAACCGCCATTTCAGTTAACTGCGTGATCGCAGCAATTACTGAAATGAACACGATGAATTGTAAAAATCCTAAGTCGATGTTCTTGAAGTCGTCACCAAGCCATGCCAATGCGCCTGGAACCAACACGTAGTTTTGAATCAACCAGTTGATCGGCACTGTAATTCCGATTACGAAAATAACGGCTACACCTAAGCCAATTGCAGTTTTTACTTTTTTAGAAATTGCCAAGAAAGAACACATTCCTAAGAAGTAAGCGAAGATCATGTTGTCGATAAATATCGACCTGATTCCGATGCTAAATAAATTTTCCATAGCTCTAAAAATTAATGTAACTCTCTATGTCCATTGAGAGTACGTTGTACCCAAATAAAAATACCAACTAGAATACACGCACCAGCGGGTAAAAGCAATAATCCGTTACCTTGATAATGTAAACCCATGGATTCGAATACCTTCCATTCAACTAGCGTACCTTTCATTATTGTACCCGTACCAAATAATTCTCTTATGAACGCTACAACCAACAAAACTAAACCATACCCTAATCCATTACCTATACCATCAATGAATGATGGTCCTGGTTTGTTTCCCATGGCAAAAGCTTCCAAGCGCCCCATTACAATACAGTTAGTAATGATCAATCCTACAAAAACTGAAAGTTGTTTAGAGACATCATAAACATAAGCTTTCAACAATTGGTCTACCAATATCACCCACAAAGAAACAATAGCTAATTGAACGATAATTCTAATCCTTGATGGTATAGAATTCCTCATCATGGAAATGATTAGATTGGAAAAAGCCGTCACAAATGTTAACCCGGCAGCCATATAAAGTGCAGGCTTCATTTGTGTAGTTACCGCTAGTGCGGAACAAACACCCAAGATCTGTACGGTAACCGGATTGTCGATATCCAACGGGTTAGTCAACAACTTCTTATTCTTCTTAGAGAAAAGTGGCTCCGACTTTTTCTCTACAGCTTCCACCTCTGCAGTTTCTGCGCTCATAAGTTAAGTGATAAAGTTTTTTGATTCTTCTTTAGATAATTCTTGTAACAATTGAGGTAATCGCTCAACATGTTGTTCACTCCTTTTCCTGTCAATGTTGCTCCTGACATACCATCTACCTTGTGGGGATCTTTGCTATAGTCAAAACCCTCGCCTTTTTGCATCACTACTGAACTCACATTGTCGCCATCAAAAACAGATTTGCCTTTGTAGCGTTCCTGAATATCATCGGACGTGATGCGCGCACCCAAACCGGGTGTTTCACCGGCATGCTCAAACTTAACACCTTGCACCGTGTTTAAATCAGACTGAAGTGCCACAAAGCCCCAGATATTGTTCCACAAACCATAACCGTAAACGGGCATTACTGCGTTTTCAATTTTCGAGGTGTCGGCCTGATTGCGGAATTCGTACACCGGCAGCAAACGCTGTTCGGGTTTCAATTTGTACTGTTCGGCAATGTTTACCGAGCTGGCTAGAACGCCTGCTTTTACATTACCCTGAAAGTCAATCACACGCTCTTTTACGCGAGCTGCATACAGTTGCTCAATGTTGGCACCTTCTTCCAGCTTCATAACCGTAGAAAGAATGTTTTTCTTTCTCTCCAATTCGATGTTCGCATCCTGCAAAGGCTTTAAGCTTTGTGATGCCCACGCCAGCGCTCCGCCACACACAATGGTAATGGCCGCTGCGTATAATACGATGTAAAGATTAGACTGTCGCACGTTGTAATCTCCGTTTTTTGTTTGCACTTACTACAAAATAATCAATGAGTGGGGCGAACACATTCATCAACAAAATCGCCAGCATGATTCCCTCCGGATAAGCCGGATTAAACACCCGAATCATAACTGTGAAAACTCCTATGAGGATACCATAAATCCATTTGCCTGTTTCTGTCTGCGAAGCTGTTACCGGATCAGTTGCCATAAACACAGCTCCAAAAGCCAACCCTCCAATTACTAAATGATAATGTGCGGGCATCTCCACGAAGGCGTTGCCACCCACCAAATTTAATAGTAAGCCCATCGCATAAGCACCACCAAAAACACTTACAATCACTTTCCAACTTCCGGCCCCGGTGGCAATCAAAATAAGTGCTCCGATCAAGCACATCAGGGTCGAAGTTTCTCCGATACAACCGGGCATAATTCCCATGAACATGTTTGAGAAGGAAAACACACCTTCATTCCATCCGGCACCAAACGAATTTAACGAGGTAACCACGTTGGTTCCTGTAGTTGCCGCATCAGCCGCAATTGACAATGGCGTGGCTCCTGAATAGCCGGCTACTGCTTTCGCATCGCCCAGATAAGTCCACACACTGCCTGAAATATCTGTTGGGTATGCAAAGTATAGGAATGCGCGTGCCGTTAACGCTACGTTCATCACATTCATACCGGTTCCTCCAAAAGCTTCTTTGCCTATGATTACGGCGAAAGCAGTTGCAATGGCAACTTGCCACAGTGGAATGTCCGGGGGCATCACCAACGGAATTAACATACCGGTTACCAGAAATCCTTCGTTGACTGGGTGTCTTCTGAAGGTGGCAAACACAAACTCTATTCCCAAACCAACGCCATAGGAAACGATCACAATGGGCAACACCTGAACAATACCTACCCAGATTTTATCGCCAAATCCGGCAGCAGCCTGACCTGTCGCTAAAAAGTGCTGATGACCCACATTCCAAATTCCAAAAAGAAGACAGGGCACCATAGCAATAATCACTGTCATCATCAGGCGCTTCAAGTCAATCGCATCGCGAATTTGCGATCCTTTGATACCGTTGGTGGTGGCTGGCGCAAACAAGAATGTCTCTAATGCCTCGAATGAATAGTAGTGTTTCTCCCACTTTCCGCCTTTCTCAAAATGCGGCTTTATTTTTTCAATCTGATGTTTTAAAAATTCCATCGAATTACTAATTAACTATGTTGAATCAATTCAATTCCTTCGCGTAAAATCTCCTGCACTTTGTGCTTGGATACATCTACGAATTCGCAAAGCGCCAAGTCCTCCTCAATCACTTCATAAATTCCGAGTGCTTCCATCTCATCAATATCTTCGGCCAAAATGCTTTTCAACAAATAAGTTGGAAGTACATCCATCGGAGTAACCTGCTCGAAAATGCCGGTTTGCACGAAGGCGCGAGGCTCACCATGTGTATTGGTATCTACCACACGCTCTTTGCCTGGAGACAAGAACGAAAATAAACCGATGGCGCGGTGAAAGCTCAACTTGCGCTCGCCCGGAGTAATCCAACCAATGAATTCCGCATAATCGCCTTCCGGCAATACCGAAATTTGTTGATCAAAGAAACCAATATGCCCATCCTTACCAATGGCAGTTCCCGTCAACGGATTGCCTGAAATCACGCGAACGTGATCTTGGGTTAAATTACCTTCTAGGAATTTCTTCACAGAAGCTCCCGTGTAAGTCTTATAATATTGTGGATTCTTAACTTCTGAACCAGCAACGGCTACCAATTTAGAAGCATCATAAACGCCATTCAAAAACAACTTACCGATTTGGATAACACCTGCCGGTGAAATCGTCCAAACTACTTGCCCTTTGTTGATCGGATCTAAATGATGGATTTGAACGCCTACGCAACCTGCTGGATGTGGGCCTGAGAATTTGTTAACCTCTGCGCCTTTTACTTGCGAAAATACAGTTGAAATTTCACTGGTAGAGTGTGTGTTCACATGAACGGCTCCACTGGTGAGTCTTTTTAAAATATCGACACCTACCTGAAAAAACTGATCTTGTCCCTTGTACAAAACCCCATAATCCGGAGCTAGTGGATGCGTATCGAAAGCAGAGATATGAATGGCTTTGGGAGTTACACCCGGATCAGCCACGATACCATAGGGTCGCTGCACGATGGTTGGCCAAACACCTGAGATCAACAATTGATTTTTCAACTCGGCAACCGGCAAGTTGGCGATGTCAGAAACAGAATATTTGTTGAATGAGGCATACTCCACCTTCTTATCAGCCAGAATTTTGATTTCGAGTAGCTTTCGCTTCTCTCCTCTCTTGATCTCCACGATCTCACCACTAACGGGTGCCGTATAAAGAACTTGTTCGTGCTTCTTGTCATGAAAAAGGGGTGTTCCCGCTTTAACGGTATCGCCTTCCTTCACCACCGGCTTGGGCATATAGGTGCCGTAAAAGTCAGTCGGTTTAATCACGAAAGTTTCGGGTTGCTCGGTTTCTACAACTTTGGCCGCTGCTTTGCCCGCCAAATTGATTGTGAAGCCTTTTTTAAGTCGGATAAATTTGCCCATGTGCAGTTGGCAATAAGTTTGGTTTAGTTTCCTGCATAGTAAGCAGGAATGCGGCAAAATTAACAATTAAATCCACGTGTCAAAGCCTGATAAAACGAAGAATTTGCGTTAATCGGCACGTCGCCTTCTAACCTCTCTTTTTGCCAGCCACCACCATTTTAGAAAGGGCCATGCGTACCACTTCGTCTACCTGCTCATCAATCGTAACGTGGGTGGTGTCCATCTCTGTTGCATCATTGGCTTTTACCAGCGGACTTTCCTTGCGGGTGCTGTCAATCAAATCACGGGAACGCAAATTTTCGACAATTGTATCGATTGGCACCAGGTCTTCTTTTTCCAATAATTCTTTTTGTCTGCGAAAGGCTCTGACCATCAAATCGGCAGTCAAAAATACTTTAAGCTCGGCCTCTGGAAATACCACGGTTCCGATATCGCGTCCATCCATCACAATGCCTTTGTCTTTGCCCATTTTGCGTTGCAGCGCCACCATGGCCTCACGCACTACTTTAATGGTGCTCACCTGACTCACATTTTCAGATATGCGCATCTTGCGGATGGCCTTTTCAATATTTATTCCATTTAAAAAAATTTCGCTTACCCCTTTCAAATTGACAACAAACGAGAGCTTTATCTCCTGCAGGGCTTTGTCAATTTCTTTCGGATTGGTAAACGATACCAAGTGATCCAAAAAATACAAAGTAATGGCTCGGTACATTGCGCCGGAATCGATGTAACGATAGCCTAAAATTCGGGCTACCTCCTTGGCGGTAGTGCTTTTACCGCAGGCTGAGTATCCGTCAATTGCGATTACAATTTTGCGCATGGGTTAGCAGTCCTTCTGTGGACAAGGCAACGGTTTGTTAGGATCGGGCTTCTTGTACTTGGGCTTGTAGCCTGTAGAAGAGGAAGCACAGCCGGTTGCTGATGCCACAAATAAGACGAGCAGAAATAAAATGCGAGGTGTCAAAACGGATTGCGTTAAGTAGAATCAAAATTAATCAACAGTAGAGATGAAGCAAACCGGATTTTGGTATTTATTTGGCTGTGTTAAACTACCTTTTTGAGTTTCTGAGCCTTTACGTCTAATATTTTCTTTACAGCTTCGGCATAGCTAATTATTTTCCCTTTTTCAGGATTTTGACGAGCATATTCAAAGTAATCCACCGACTTCTTACCTTTTTGCACACCAATATTCTTTAACGTCTTCTTCATAGGGTAGATCAATTTGCAAAACCTCTATATCAAAATTACTATTTTTAGAAATCTGAAATGCGACTCTTATAAACTTTCTTTTGTTACTAAATCCTAATAAAAATGTGAAGTTTGTGTACTCTTTGACAACAGAGTTTTCATTTAAAAAAATGCTTTTTACTTCGTTCGTAGATATATTAATTGTTCTCAATTCCAATAGGTCGATTTTTGCAAAATCTAATCGAAAATCCATGATTTGTCAGTTTGATTCCAGTAAAAAAACCTCGGGGAGTTGTCGCCAACAAATCAGATTGGGGAAATCTTGCTGACGAGCTTATTTTAGACTAATTTAGGAAAATAAAAATATTAAATCATGGAAGAAAATCAAGAAGGTGCCGGAGAGAAATTTTTTAAGGAGTTTGGCAAGAAGTTTGACCAATTTATTGTTGAAGCCAAAGATGCCAGCACGCGGGTAGAGGCAGATTTGAAAGTAAAATTTGAAGAACTGAAAGTGGCAGGTGAAAAACTGAAATCAGAAGTAGAAAATAAAGAGCGCTGGAAAGAAGTAGAAGCCAGCCTGAAAAAAGCGGGCGATGAATTAAATAACGCCTTAAAAGCAGCATTCAAGAAACCGAATCCATAAGCGAATTCTCGCGATCACCTCGAAAAATAAAAAGGTGTCAGTCAGACTAAACTCTAAAAAGTTAACCGACTGACACCTTCAAAATCATAATTTCACAGACTTCCATTTTCCTCTGCGGAAAATGATGATGGCTGCAATGGCCATTAGCGATTCGGCCAACGCGATCGCCACAAACACGCCTCGTGGTCCTACCTCCAGTTGTATTGCCACAATGTAGGCAAACGGAATTTGGAATACCCAGAAACCGAAAATATTCAACAATGTAGGCGTGTAGGTATCTCCCGCTCCATTCAAAGCTTGTGCTATCACCATGCCGTAGCCATAAAAAATGTAGCCCAGACTTACGTAGCGCAGTGCTTGCACTCCATAATAAAGTACTTCGGGTTGCGTGGTAAAAATCCCAATTATCCATGGCGAAACAGTCAAAAACAGGATCATCACAAATGCCATAAAGAAGGCATTGTAATACGCTGCTGTCCACACCGACTTCTCAGCACGCTCGGGTTGGTTAGCACCTAAATTCTGACCCACCAAAGTGGCCGCCGCATTGGCCAACCCCCACGATGGCAACAGAGTAAAAATGAAAATGCGAATAGCAGTCGTATATCCGGCTACGGCGTTCTCGCCAAAGGTGGACATCAGTTTCATGAGGAATATCCAACTGGCAGAACCTATGATGAACTGGAGTATACTTCCTCCGGAAACTTTCACCACATTCAAAATTATTTCCGAGCGTACCATTAGGTTTCCTAAACCAATGCGGATTAGGCTCTTCTCATTGAACAGATAATAAAGTTGAAAAGCCACCCCTACCCCTCTACCTATATTGGTTGCAATGGCGGCACCTTCCACACCAAAAGCCGGAATCGGCCCGAAACCAAATATAAAAATTGGGTCGAGGATCATATTGAGGATATTGGCGATCAGCAACGCTTTCATCGCAATGGCGGCATTGCCCGCACCACGAAAAACCGCATTGATTAAAAAGAGAAGTGTAACGGTGTAGTTTCCGGTAAACATCCACAGCGCGTACGAAGAACTACTCGTAAGAACAGCTTCGGATGCGCCCATCATTCTCAGAATATCCTTGTAAAAGAAAAAACCGATTACGCTGATAACAAATGCCACGCCTAAGCCAAGGTAGATGGCTTGTACAGCAGCCGCACTTGCACCTTCTTTATCGTTTTCACCAATCCGGCGTGCAACGATAGCGGTGGCACCCATGCCCAATCCCATCGCCAATGAATACAAAATGCTCAAAACGGATTCGGTATACCCCACCGCCGCAACTGCATTGGGATCGTTTAGTTTGCTAACAAAGAAAATATCAACCACGGCAAAAATGGATTCCATACCCATTTCGACAATCATGGGAATGGAGAGCAGAAAAATAGCGCGATTGATACTGCCCTTGGTAAAGTTCTCTTCAGAACCTTCGAGCGCTTGTGTGATTAAACGTATAATGGAATTTACCTTCGCTGTCATTCAGTTTAGAATTTAATTACATTAAAAAAATAAAAACATCTCGGAGAGATAAAAGATTCTGGCCAAAACCAGTTGTTCATAGTGCTTTCTTAAGCGAGTATGAACAGGATGAAGGACTTCATGGGCGGTAAATTGAATGACAAATATGCAAAAAGTTTAAAGAAACTACTCCTTTGCCTTCTTTATATTCAACAAGGCCAAAGCTGATTTCTTAAATGCCCTTCCAAACGGAAGGTATTTTCCATCGATCTCTACTGCCTCCGCTGATATGGCGCTGATGAACGAGGTGTTTACAATAAACGAGCGATGAATGCGAACAAATGATTGCGGAGGAAGTGCCGACTCTAATGAAGTGATATTCTCGCGGGTGATCAGGGTTGAACCAACCAGATGAACCTTCACATAATCGTCCAGACTTTCGATGTAACGAATATCACTCAGCATGACGCGATGGTTTTTGCGATCAGCTTTCAAATAAATAAATGCGGAAAGCGAAGCGGTAGCATTCTCGTGAATGATCAATTCAGCCTGCTTATCAAAAAAACGATTAACCGATTTCGCAAAGCGCTCAAACGAAATCGGCTTTAACAAATAGTCGACTGCATTGATGTCAAAAGCTTCCGGAGCAAAATCACGATAAGCAGTGGTGATAATAACTGCGGGCGGATTTTTGAGTGTGCTGATAAATTGCATGCCGTTTAGTTCCGGCATCTGAATATCCAAAAAAAGCAAGTCGATTTTGGTGGTACGTATAAAATTGCCAGCCTCAATAGCGCTGCTGCACTCACGCACTAATTCCAGACTTTCAATCTTCGCAACATAACCTTGCAGCAGCTTTCGTGCGAGCGGTTCGTCATCTACAATTAAACACTTGCTCTTCATCGTTGTGTGGTTAACTGTAAGCGAACAGAAAACTCTTCCGGCCGATCAGTAATCAAATCGAGTTGATAATGATCATGAAACAAATGCTCAAGCTGCCGCTTTAAATTATCCAATCCAATTCCTGATTCCATCTTTTCAGATCGCTTGCTGTTGCTAATAGTGATGTCTGCTTTTTCTATCGTACAATGAATTGCGATTCGAATCCATGAATGTCCGGCTACTTTCATCACACCGTGCTTAAACGCATTTTCAATCAAAGTAATCAACATCATGGGCCCAATTTGGTGGTGGCTTGTTTCGCCAGTTATATTCTTTTCTAGCTGAATGCGGTCTTCATAGCGAAGCATCTCCAAAGCAATATAATTATCCACTTGTTTCAATTCATTCTCCAAAGGCACCCGCATTAACTTACCTTGATGCAAAGCGTAGTCGAGCATTTCACTCAGTTGTAAGATCGCTTGTGGAGCCTGTTCAGATTTCTGTGTCGTCAGGTAATAAAGGTTGTTCATGGTGTTGAACAGAAAGTGCGGGTTCAACTGTACTTTCAAAAAATTCAACTCCGCCTCCACTTTATCGCGCATTAACTTTTGAAAATCTTCCTTGGACTGGCGCCAGTGCAAAAGCATTTTGATTCCCCAGGCAAAAAACACAACCACCAATAACGAAGCCAGCAAGAAAAATAAATCAATGGAGGCCGGGCTCATGGCGTGAATGTTCGTTTCGGCCATGATGATGAAGGTGAGTGCCGAGATCAACATTTCCAGAAAAAGAGAACCGATAACGGTGTAAATAAAATAGGTTACAAAATAGCCATAGCGCTCTTTCATCAAATAATTGGGCACTAAGTAATAATTTAGGAAGTAGGTGGTGAAAATGGTGACGGGCATCAACAAACCCACGAAGAAGAATGTCTGTAAGTAGTTATTGTTTTTCCTCCCAAAGAAAATCACATACAATGCCAATACCAGCAGCCAAAAGAAAACATGAAGAATCCACCGCTGACGCGTAAATAGATAATCCATCCAATGGGTTGCTCGGCTCATGCGATTGCATATTTATGAAAAATCCATCAAGGGTGGGTTAAAAATAAATTTTTGGTTGACAATAACCCCCTTTCAACATCTTACAAGGTCTTTTCGCCATTTCCCCTGCAGGAATTAAAATAACCCGATTCTAATAGTTAATTGATCAGAAAAAGAAGTTTGAGAAGTTTTTGTGGTGTAATCTTGTTTACGAAAAACTAAAACTAAACTTCATTACAACTATGCTTGCATTTTCAATTTCCGAATTTCATAATGATGGGGGCACCATTTTTATGTACCCGCTCTCAACCATGCTGCTGATTAATCTTTGCATCATTATTTATTTAGTCATCCGAGTCGCTCAGAAAAAAGCGCTGGTTCCACGACATGTTGAAGCCATTAAACAAATCGGTGCTTTCGCAGCTGCATTTGGTGCACTCTGTACGATCCTTGGGTTGTTCCAAGCGTTTGGAGCATTATCTCGCGGCACAGAAGTATGGCCATTTCAAGTAATTATGGGTGGAATGAGAGTAGCGCTAATCACAGCTTTATATGGCTTACTGATTTACTGCATTTCATTGTTTGCATACATCCTGCTTCAATTGACTTCAACAAAATCGAATCAGTGATTTTTCAATAATTCGATAAAATACCTTTCAACCATTTTATACACCCTTTCGCCAAAAGGCGGATCATAGAATGAGAAAACCCAACAAGACTTTCGCTTTGACATAAATAAAAATCAACAGCACTAAAATCACTTAATCTTGTACAACTAAAAACTAAACGTAAACTTTATGAAAATGATCTTAGCAGATTCTTTATTAGATTTACACACGACGGGCGGCACAATCTGGATGACACCCCTATCCTTATTTTTAGCGATTAATGTTAGCCTTTTGATCTACGTGATCATCGCTCGCGTGCAAAACAAAACCCTCTCAACACGCTGGGTAGAAGCCATTAAACAGGTAGGTTTACTGGCAGCGGTGTGGGGTGCTTTTTCAACCATCATCGGCTTCTTTCAGGCATTTGGTGCTCTTGAGGAAATCAAAGAAATGCTGCCATTTCAAGTAATTATGGGCGGCATGAAAGTAGCCCTCATCACCGTATTGTATGGCCTTTTGATTTACTGCTTATCTTTAGTTGCATTTATTATTCTGCAACTCACCGCTCCTAAAAATCAATAAAAATATGATCGAACTGACTCTTCTTGCATGCGCTATTGGCGGATTATTCTTGCTACTAAAAGTGCAATGGAAGAAGAGCCTTTTCGAAAAGAAATTATTGAACCAGTTTCTGTTTCTTACAATCGGTTGGATATTTTTTTCTTTGCTCGTGGGCTTGTTCCAAACCTTTAGTTCGCTGGAGGTTTCGAAAGAGGATGCCACTTCAAAAGTATTCTCAGGATTACAAGTTTCTGCGATTGCTATCTTGCTGGGGCTAATCGGGCTTTTAGTGGTTCTCTATTATTTCGGGCGAAATGCTAGACGAAACACCAATTCGTAATCAGCAAAACCAGCAAATCCTAACAATCATTAGTAACAATTCCTTAACTTGGCCTTGGATTTTAACCAATGCCGCATGTATTCTTCTAAAATTGTAGGCCTCGGCCACTACGTTCCCGAAACGGTAATCACCAACCAATACCTCTCAAGTTTAATGGACACCAATAATGAGTGGATCATTGAACGCACTGGTATTCAAGAACGTAGATGGATTGATCCTGCGAAAGATACCGTAGGAAACATGTCGGCAAAGGCTGCACGCCTGGCATTGCAGCGGGCCAATCTCACCGAAAAAGATGTAGACTTTATTGTGTTCGCCTGTATCACCAGCGACTATTATTTCCCGGGTTCAGGCGTAATTATGCAACGAGAGCTTGGTTTGGAAGGCATTGGGGCATTGGAAGTAAAAAATGCCTGTTCAGGATTTATCTATGCATTATCTGTAGCCGATCAGTTTATTAAAACCGGTATGTACAAAACGGTGTTGGTAGTCGGTGCCGAAATTCAAAGTACTGCTTTGGATATTACCACACGCGGCAGAAACACAGCAGTCATTTTTGGCGATGGTGCCGGAGCGGCTATTTTGCAACGTTCCGATAAGCCGGGCATATTATCAACGCATTTGCATGCAGATGGACGTTTTGCCGAAGAACTCTACGTAAAAGACCCGGGCAGCAGCCGGCCTCATGCCGAGCGCCAGCCTGAACAATTTCTGGATACGACAGGATTTAAAGTAGTGATGAACGGAAACCTGGTTTTCAAGCATGCGGTGGTGCGTTTTATGGAGGTAATCAACGAGGCATTGCAAGCCAATGGCATGAAGAAGGAAGATATCAGCTTGCTGGTACCTCACCAGGCCAACCTCAGAATCAGTCAGTTCATCCAACAAAAGCTGGAACTCCCCGACGAAAAAGTATACAACAACATTATGCGCTACGGCAATACAACGGCCGCATCTATACCCATTGCCATGAGCGAAGCTTGGGCAGAAGGAAAGATGAAAGAAAATGACGTAATTTGCTTGGCAGCATTTGGGAGCGGGTTCACGTGGGCCTCTGCTCTCATACGGTGGTAAAACAATTCAAGATTCAGTATTCAAGCCCCATTGATCCTTGAGTCTTTAAATTTTGAATAAAAAAAATGAAGACGGAATCCTACAATCCAAGCCCATTAGAGGTTGACATGGCCAACGCCCTTTTTCTTTTACAAAAGGAAATTGAAAAGCATTTGCAGAACAACGATATCGTGCACGTTGAAAGCAACATCAAGCGAGATAACCCTATGGTGAAGTTTAGCTTGCTGGATAAAGATGGCGACCCACACGAAATTGTTGTGCGCATCGTGCAAATCCCCGACAAGTTTTAGCGCCTCTGACATGCGTGAAATTCCATTGGTTTAGAAACACGAATTAGTAGATTTGTTTACCTAAACCCCTCTGGTATGTCAGCTGAGAGCAGCACGCTTTGCATCAATTGCCAAAACATTGTTTCCGATAAATATTGCTCCAACTGCGGCCAACGCGTAGGTGTAAAACGAATTACATTTCGGGAAGGATGGAATGACTTTTGGGCGCGCATCTATGGCTTTGATGGCATGTTTCCGAATACACTCCGTGACCTTACTATTCGTCCGGGGGTTGCCTCTCGCACATTCATTTCAGGAAATAGGGTAAAATACTACGGCCCGGTTGGATATTTCTTTTTGATGATTACGCTATTCCTTTTGGTGCTCAGTATGCTCAATATGGATGTAGCGTACTTCATGAGTCAAGCGGGTGGAAATGGATTTCAGGAGCCGCCGAAAGCTGGAAGTGGACAGCAAAAATTATTGACACAAACTTTTCAGATTGTATCCGACAATCTGAAAATTATCTCATTCATCTATATTCCGTTGCAAGCAATGGCCTCGCGGTATATTTTTTTCAGAAAACAAAATTTGAATTTCATCGAACACATGGTGTTACCCTTCTATTTACAAGGGCACATCTATTGGATAAGTATTGCTAGTTCGATCGTTCTCAAAATATCAAATTCGATTGCCATCAGCTATCCCATGCTGATTTTAGCGTTCATTTACATCCCATATGGCTACATGAATATGTTCTCGCATCAGAACAAAGTGATCGGCTTTTTGAAAGGAATTGGGGTATATCTGACAGGGCAATTTCTTTTTATTATCCTCGTGATGATAATCGTTATTGCAGTCATTGCCACCAACCCGGATATTTTCGAAATGGTAAGGCCAAGTAACAATCCTTAACCCTATTTTTTTAGTTGTACAAAACGGAGATTACTGCTCTGAATTAGGTCGGAGGAGAAGGGATAGGTCGGAGGAGAAGGGAAAGGTTTATAGAATCAAGAAAAGTGTTTTAGTGGCACCCAAAAATCTACTAACGTCATTCGGAATTTACCCCATAAACTCAGCGATCAACCGATGAAAATGATGCGTGCCCATTTCGCGGGTAACAGAATAGCGGCCGTGAGTATAAAATCGTGAGCGTATTCCGCGCTGCACATTTTGAACGATCTCTTCATCTTCCATTTCTACTTTGTGCAAATCGGCTCCTGCCCCCTGACGCATTTTGCTTTCATCCCACACAAAGGTGAGAAAGGAAACCCTCGTTTTCTTGATGGCAATGGGATGGATGATATTGACGGATAATCCCCACGGATAAAAATTGAACATCATGTTGGGGAAAACCCAGAAATAATAGGCAGCTACTTTCTTCCCATAATCCGGTGATGACTTCGGCAAATCGAAGTTGACTCCATCATCTTTACCAATGCCAATTTGTAAACTGGAATAGCGATACAATTCAACGGCATAGTTGCCATAGTCGATAGTGGCATTTAAACCCGCATGCACAAACGGAATATGAAACCCTTCCAGGTAATTTTCGCAATACAACGCCCAGTGGGCATCGATCAGATAATCTTTAGATAGCTCGGGGCGAAAAACAAATTCATCGAGTGGCATCCAACTTACACGATCGTTCATTTCTTGAAAGAACGTATCTGCACTGAACTTTTTACCCAATGAAGTAAAAAGCAACTTCCCCCACTGATGCACGGGCAGGTTGATCAGATCATCCGCTTCCGAAGGAAAGTTCTTGACTTCCTTAAACTCCGGCATCGATAAAAATTTCCCGTTGAGGTTAAACCGTCTGCCATGGTATTTACAACGAAGATCATTGACCTTGCATGGTTTTTCTACAATCAGATTTCCACGATGAGTGCATACGTTGGGCATGCAGTGCAGTTTTCCCTCCTTGTCTTTAGAAAGTAGCAAGGGTTCATTGAGAAAATCTTCCAGCAGGTTTACCGGGGTGGCCCAACCGGTTTCTTTCACTTGATCGGTGTTGCCGGCAAAATGCCAGGTGTGGCTAAATATCTTTTCCTTTGAATCTTTAAAATATTTCGGATCGAGATAAAAATCAGTCGAGATCGTTTTTGCCTGCGCAATGTCCGGGTGTACTTCTAAAGTGGCCATAGGTTCTTTAAGAATAAACACCTAAATTAATGAATAATTGAAATCCGATCACTATTTCTGAATGTGTCGGCAAATTCAAATTCCTTTGCGAAGTAGGTGGCTGTAAGGCATTTGATTTATATGTCAGATGAATGACATCGGAGTTCGTCATTTTTTTGCTAATTGTAGCACATAGTGCTATTTCTCACTTAACACGGATTATTTACTCAAACCTACATGAATACCTCCACCCGCATCATTTTTTGGGCAGCCCGTTTGCTGGCAGCCATCATCATGTTACAAACACTGTATTTTAAGTTTTCCGGTGCTGAAGAATCGGTTTATATTTTTACGCAAGTGGGCATGGAGCCATGGGGGCGTATTGGTGTAGGTGTGATGGAGCTGATTGCTTCTCTTTTAATAATCATACCCGCCACCGTTTGGGCTGGTAGTATTTTGGCCGCAGGGCTCATGGGTGGCGCTTTACTAATGCACCTCACGATTTTAGGAATTGAAGTAAAAGGAGATGGAGGTTACCTCTTCGCGCTAGCCTTGATAGTTGCTGTATGTGCCGTGATTGCCTTGTGGTTGGATCGTAAAAATCTGCCTGCGCCGATTCGGAAGTTTCTCCCCCTATCTCTTCAGTAGGGTCAGAAGTTTCTCTACGTCAGCAGCAAAATCAGGATTAGCACTGAGTTGATTTTTTATGTCCTTTAAAATGTAGTTCGGCAATATCTCGTTGCGTGCAATTTTAGAGCGTAAATCTTTCAAAAGGTCCACTAGATCAGTTTTGTTCTCTAAAGTAGTGCTGCCTTCTACTTTACCAATCAAGGCATTGACCGCGATCATCTGCTCGCTTTCTACTTCAGTTACCGGTACCACCTGAGGCTCTGCTGCTTTGCGTTCGGTCTTGAATTGAAGACAACTATTATAACGGTCTACAATTTTATCAAGGTCTCTGCGGCTCAGGTCGCCACTTTTAATTCGCTCCACCACCTCAGCGCAATCTGATAAATATCCGGACATGCTCTTCTTAAAAGTTAAGTTGGGCATCTCCATGCCGGTACCATCTTTTTTTAGCAGATACAGACCATCATACGTAGATTGATTGGCCATGCGAAATCCGTAGAGGCTCAAAAATCCCTCTTTGATTAACTTCATATAACGGAAGCCTCTATCATAACTCACTGTGTGATATACGACTCCATTGATACGAAGCGTGCGTACCTCCAAAGCTGAATACTGCGACTTTTTATCTTCCGTTACCACTTGAACACGGTCCAATTGATCGAACGTTAAAATCTTAATGCGTCCCTTCAGGGTATCTCCTTTCACGGTAATGGCGTAGTCCGACTGGGCAGAAACACTAGAACTGAACGTTAAAAAACTAATCAACAAGAGGAGAAACTTCATATGCATAAATAAAGTAAGAAACCATATACGAGGTGACAAACATAACAAATTTCATCCGATCTAACGTTTGTTCAATCGGTTTAGCCTGTTTAGCACCCACATAAATGGGGGTTTTGCTTTTTTTAAAATTAATAAATTCTTAATATTGGTTCTACTCATCACTTAAATTAACCTCACATGAAAAAAATTCTACCATTCATCACAGCATTTTTCATTTGCACGGTAGCTGCCTTTTCGCAGAATCGCGAGATTTCGGGCACAGTTACCGATGCCGAAAGTGGTGCTCCGCTACCGGGAGCTAACATCACCATCAAAGGAACATCGATTGGCACCGCCACCGATGCAGACGGAAAGTACAAGTTATCGGTGCCAGCCAATGCCACCACGCTGATTGTATCTTCTATCGGATTCACCTCACAAGAAGTGGCACTTGGCGTATCCAATGTGGTCGACATCAAATTGTCGCCCACAGCAAGCGAACTAGAGGAAGTTGTTATTTCAGTGGGTAGAGGGGCACAGCGCACCATTATCGACAATCCGGTACCTGTTGACAATTTCACCTCGAAAGAATTGGCGACTACTGGTCAATTTACATTTGACAAAGCATTGCAATACAGAGTGCCTTCATTCAATACAGTAAATACACCTGTAAACGATGCTTCTACTTTGTTAGACCCTTATGAAATCAGAAATCTTGGCCCAAGCCGTACGTTGATTTTGATTAATGGAAAGAGAAAGAATCTAAGCTCACTGTTGTATGTGCAGTTTGCACCGGGCCGTGGTGAGACGGGTGCTGATCTTTCTGGTATTCCTACCGATGCGATCAAGCGCGTGGAAATTTTACGAGATGGTGCCTCTGCTCAATACGGTTCAGATGCCATTGCCGGTGTTATGAACGTGATCTTAAAAGACAAATTTGAATACAGCTCTTTAAATGTAATCAGCGGAGTAACCAGCCAAGGAGATGGCGGAACTTATGGGTTGTCATTTAACAGCGGATCAAACTTCGGAAAGAGTGGATACATTAATTACACAGTGGGATTTAATCAAACCGATAATGCAGTGCGTTCAGGTATTGTTGATAGACCAACAGAAATTGCAACTTTCAACCCGTATGGCTCAGTTGGAACTTTAGCAGCCTTTAAAGGACTTGGTGCCGATGACGTTGATATTAATGGTGGGTTGATCAATCCCGCTGGTGCTGGAGCAACCCAGGCTGATCTTGACAACTGGAACAACGTGCGATTGGGCCAAAATGTAACTGCCTTCTCTAACATCGTCAATCAATACCTTGATAAATATCCTACCGCCAACAACATTAACGGAACAGGCGCTACCTCTGCAGCTAAATTCTCTTTTAATCTGGGTATTCCAATCAGTGAAAATACGCAGTTTTACAGCAATGGTGCTTTCGTAACGAAAAAGGTTCTTAGTAACGCGAATTACAGAACTCCTTATTGGAGAAGAGATGCCTTGTTACTACACGTTCCTGTTACTGGTGGAGCAGACTACTCTGTTCCTGGAAATGCGGTAGAGGCTGCTGATAAAATTGCAGGTAACTACAAAGGATATATTGGTTACATGCCTTCTTTCGAAGGTGATCTATCTGACTATAACGCAACCTTAGGTCTTAAAAACGATAACAACGGCTGGTCAACAGATGCAAGCATTACAGTCGGTGGCAATCAGCAAACCTATACTGTAAACAATACTGTTAACAGAAGTGCAGGCAAAGCAAGCCCTACAAGTTTCAAACCAGGTGGATTTAGCTTCAGTCACGTGGTCGGAAACATTGATATCAGCAAAGCTGTCAATGACAAATTAAATGTAGCTTTTGGTTCTGAGGCTCGATCTGAAACCTATCAAATCATTGCCGGTGATACTGCTTCTTATTTCAAAGAAGGTTCAAACTCTTTCCCCGGAATTCGAGCTGAAAACGCAAGAACCAATAGCCGATTTAACATCGGTGCCTATGTTGATTTAACATATGATGTTACCGAAAATTTCCTTTTAGAAGGTGCCGTACGTGCCGAAAAGTATAGCGATTTCGGGAATGCCTTTGTTTGGAAACTTTCTTCAAGATTAAAATTGCTAGAAGACAAATTGGTGCTTAGAGGCTCTCTTTCTACTGGATTTAGAGCACCTACTCTTCACCAAATTTATGCCCAATCTACCCAAGCATCTTTTGCCGGTGGTACAATCGTTTCTTCGGGTCTTTTCAACAATATAAGCCGCGAAGCTTTTGCATTGGGAATACCAAAATTGACTGCTGAAAAATCAGATAACATTACATTGGGTGCCGGTTTCAACCCAACTTCTAATTTCAGTTTAACATTGGATTACTATAACATTACGATTAGCGATAGAATTGTTTACAGCTCATCTATCGGATCTAGTAACAGTTCTAGTACGCTGGGAAAAATTCTTGCAGCCGGTGGCCTTAAGAGTGTTCAATTTTTCATCAATGGCATAAAAACAAGAACGCAAGGCTTGGATGTTGTTGCCAGCTATAAAAACCTTGAACTTGGTTCTGGTAAATTGGGTATCAATCTCGCCGGTAACTTTACTTTGAATAACGAAATATTGGGTGTACCAAATGATCCGGCTGCAATCAAAGCCGACGGTGCTTCAATCTTAAATGCCCAAATCAAATCTTTGCTGGTAGAAGGACGTCCTCAATTTAAAGTGATTGGAGGATTAGATTACAGCTTGGGTAACTGGAACATTGTGCTTAACAACACGCTTTTCGGTCCTACCAAATTTCAGGACTTAGACAATGGTGGATCGCAAATGAATAACATCAAACAAGTATTTTCATCGGCTGTTGTTACCGACTTAAATGTGGGCTATGCATTTTCTAAACATTTGTCTGCATCATTTACGGTAAACAACTTGTTCAATGTGTTACCTAAGTGGTCGTTGGAATTAACTGGAAGCGCTAGCGATCCGGATTACGCGGCTGCAAAAGCAACCTTGGAAAACCCTGCTGACAAAAGTCTTCTTGAAGGTTTCCTCACTTTCAGCGGACGTTACAGAATCTTAGGTTACAATGGTTCTCAGTTCAGTCAACTCGGTACTACCTTCATGGGTCAGTTGACTTTCAAGTTCTAATTCGCTGTTTTGTTTTTATAAAATGGCTGCCCCCGGGCAGCCATTTTTATTTTGTCCCGCTATATTTTTCTATCTTGACCGGAATTTTAACTATGGTCAACTACAATCCCAAAGTATGGTTCTCGGTCGTGTTTCACGCCTACTCGCGGGCAGTCATGCGCACGTTAACACCGGTGCTTATTTTCATGACGTTATTTTCTACCGCGCTCTGCTATGTGTTGCTGGATATCTTACGGTTTCATGAAAACGATTTTCACACCACTATCAGCATGCACTCGCTGCTGGGTATTGTACTGGGTCTCTTCCTCGTTTTCCGTACCAACTCAGCGTACGATCGCTGGTGGGAAGGACGAAAGCTGTGGGGAAGTTTTGTAAACAACACCCGAAATCTAGCGCTTAAACTCAATGCATTTATCAACTTAGAGGATACGGAAACCAGAAAATGGTTTGCCATGATGATTCCCAACTTGGTGATGTCGCTCAAAGAACATTTGCGTCAGGGCGTAAAAGCCGAATTGCTGGAATCACCCGATGAACAATTTCTACAGGGCTTAAAAAAAGCTAAACACGGCCCCAATTATATTTCTGCTTTGCTCTATCAAAAGGTAAACGACCTGTACAAAAAAGGAATACTATCCGGCGATCAGTTGTTCATGGCAGATAAAGAACTCAAAGAATTTTCGGATATCATCGGTGCATGCGAGCGAATCAAAAACACGCCCATCCCCTACTCCTACACCATGTACATCAAGCAGTTTATTTTTATCTACATCATCACCCTCCCGTTTGCGTTTGTAACCACATCGGGCTACATCACCGTGCCCATAGTAGTGCTCATTACCTTTGTGTTGTTAAGTGTAGAACTGATTGCCGAAGAAATCGAAGACCCTTTCGGGAAAGACATCAACGATTTGCCAACCGATGAATTGGCGGTCAAAATCAAAGCCAACGTACAAGAAATTCTGTTGAACGATTAGCGAAATGCCACTGTAACAATGAGGTAGATAATCATCAAAAGAAACAGCACAACATACATCACCAAATCAACTCGGATGTATTCTTTATACTGCTGGTAGAGTTGTATTAGTTTCTTCAACATAGGTTCGCAAAAATAGCTATTTGTTTTCACCCAGCGCAACGCTATTTTTACAGATAGCTCCCACACACGATAATTTGCCACAGAATGTAGTCGTTACCTTTGATCAGCAAACTTTCAAAAAGTACTCCATGAAATCGTTCCGTTTATTATTTTTTAGAATTTGCCTGCTAGCTGCATTTGGTTTGGGATCAGAGCAAAGCCATGCACAGGAATCAGTTGTCAATGCAACCAATGCACCTTCGCTCAAATGGTATCAGCTTAACACGACACATTTCCGGGTTTTGTATCCACAAGGGTACGAACAGCAGGCACAGCGCATGGCGAATACCTTGGAGTACATTCATGAACCCGAAGCAAAAACAATGGGCGCCAGCCCCCGAAAAATTTCGCTCATCCTGCAAAACCAGTCCTCCATTTCAAATGGATTTGTATCACTCACCCCCCGCAGATCTGAGTTCTTTGCTATGCCCTCGCAAGATTACAACTTTACCGGCAACAACGATTGGCTCAACTTATTGGCCACACACGAGTATCGGCACATGGTGCAATTTCAGCATGCCACTCGCGGATTTAACCGACTTGTTTATTATGCCTTTGGCAACTACGGACTTTCTGCCATGGCTTATGTGGGTGCCCCACAATGGTTTTGGGAAGGCGATGCCGTAGCCACCGAAACAGCTTTTACCAATAGCGGCCGCGGGCGCATCCCAAACTTCGACCTTTTATTCCGCACCAATCTGATGGAAGGCCGCACATTCAATTACCAAAAGCAATACCTGCGTTCATACAAACACAACATCCCCGATCACTACAAGTTGGGTTTTCACATGGTGTCCTATTTGCGGCGAAGAACCAACAATCCGGAAGTGTGGGAAAATGTAACACGCAGAGCATGGAATGCTTCCTTCATCCCATTCACCTTCTCGCTGGCTCTCAAAAAAGAAACCGGCTTGTATGTGAATGAGCTGTATAAAGAAATGGCTGCTGACTTAAAAAAACAATGGCAGGCACAACTGGATACTACCCAACTTACAGCATTTGAAAAAGTAAATGCACGCACGACTAACGCCTATACCGATTACCGCTTTCCCCAAGAAATGGAAGGCGGCGGTGTACTAGTGCAAAAATCAGGCATCGGCGATATTGAACAACTGGTATTGCTTCAAGGAAATCAGGAAAAAACTATCTACACACAAGGAATGGTCAACAACACAGCCATGCTCAGCGCTACCAATAGCCGGGCTGTGTGGAATGAGTTTCGATACGACCCACGCTGGCAAATGAAAACCTATTCAGCAATCGTCGGTTACGACATGGGCAACAAAACAAAGCGCGTCATTGCCAAACACGGCCGTTATGCCTCCGCCGCCTTGTCATCCGACGGATACAAAATAGCCACCGTTGAAACCTCCACCGATTACCAGACCAAGCTTGTCGTGTTAGACTATCTCAGCGGCAACCGCCTGATGGAATTTAAAAATCCGGAAAACGATTTCATTTCTATGCCGCGCTGGACTGCCGATGGCAATCAAATTGTAGCACTCAAAACCAACAAAAAAGGAAAAGCATTGGTCTTGTTTACTTTGGCCACGCAGGAAGAAAAATTACTCACCGAATTTAACGACGAAAACATCGGCCATCCCGTGCCCGCAGGGCAATACATTCTTTACAATTCGCCTGTTAGCGGCATCGATAATATTTACGCGCTTGATACCCAAACCGGCAAACGTTATCAAATTACCTCCAGCAAATATGGCTCCTACAATCCCAGTCTAAGCCGCGATGGAAAAATCATGTACTACAATGAGCAAAGCAAAGACGGTCTGGACGTAGCCAAGATAATTTTCAATCCAATGAATTGGATCGAATGGAAACAACGCACTCAACCCGCCACTTTTTTTGCGCATTTGGCCGAACAAGAAGCATCTCAAAATTTTTTAGCCGGTGTGCCCGACAGCACTTATAAAACAAAACGCTATTCACGCCTCAAAGGAATTGTTAATCCATACACCTGGGGAACCTACATCAACAACGACCTCACCACCATTACAGCAGGAATAACATCCAGAGATCTACTCAGCACCACTACCATCAGCGGTGGCTACCAATATGATTTATCCGAACAAACCAGTGCATGGAAAGCAGCCATCAGCATGCAGGCATGGTATCCTATTCTGGATGTCTCCTTTACCAAAGCCAATCGACAAGTCAATGAAGGGGCCGTGCCCGTCACCATCATTAAAGGAAATAATACCACCCGCGAGTCGCGCACACTCACCTACAAATGGGAAGAGCAAAACATCGAAGCCGGTTTTCGTTTTCCGCTCGTTGCGACTACCTCTAAGTTTATCGGAAACTTTACCTTCGGAAATTCAGTAGGTGTTACGCAAATCAATAACTTCAACAACTCCATCACCGGTTCATCGCGCATCATCCCTTCCATTGTTCGTAACGATACCATCACTTCTTACTATCCATCCTTTTTTATCTACCAGGGAAATGGAAATTTAGTTTACAATCATTTTACGCTCTCCGCTTATCGCTTGTTGAAACAAAGTCGCCGCGATATCAATAGCAAGTGGGGCCAGGCACTCTTTTTACATTCATATTCCACGCCTTATGCAGGCGCTTATGCCGGTTCGCAGTTTTCACTTTACGGACTGCTCTATTTTCCAGGCTTGGCAAAACATCATTCATTTTGGGGCTATGGAGCTTACCAGTATCGCAATATGAACTTAGAACAAAGCCGACAAAATTATCAGTTCAGAAACAGAATACCGCTGCCGCGTGGTATCCCGGTTTTTGCTACCTACCAAAACTTCTATTCGTTTTCAGGCAACTACACTTTGCCTGTGTTCTATCCCGATTTTAATATCGGTCCACTTGTAAATTTTCAACGCGTGCGCCTCAACGGATTTTTCGATTATGGATATGGTAGTGGCTACTTTGGCAGCCAATCCAATAGTCAATACATGTCTGTTGGTGCCGAAGTAAAATTCGATATCAATGTCATGCGCCTACTGCCCCAACTCGATATCGGCTTCCGGTACTCCTATGGCATCAAACCATCTGCTTCATTGGTCGAAATCCTCATCGGAACGTTGAACTTCTAATCCACAAATCAAGAAACCCTTCAAACAATTTTGGGGGCGTGGCAAGCCACCGGGCTGTCGGCAGTCGCCAGTCTTTGCCCAGCCCGCTCGTCCTTAGGCAAAGGCTGGGCTCCAACAATGCCTCCATCCCTCGCCCATCGCACGGCACTCGGTTCAAACCATTGCGTCAACACTTTCCTTTTCACCAAAAATCGCACTTGAAAATCGCATAAATACGCCTATTTTTGATGTTCAATTTAGATTGATCGCAATAAGATTTAACTACTGAAAAGATATGGCCGAAATTGTACGCATGCCCAAAATGAGCGACACCATGACAGAAGGGGTGATTGCCAAATGGCATAAGAAAGTGGGAGATACCGTAAAGTCGGGTGAACTAATGGCTGAAATCGAGACCGATAAAGCCACCATGGACTACGAGTCATTCAATACCGGCACCGTACTTTATCTGGGAGCCAAAGAAGGCGAACCCGTACAAATCAATGGCGTGCTGGCCATTGTGGGCAACCAAGGCGAAGATTATTCTGCCTTGCTGGCCGGCGCTCAATCTGCCGCTACCAGCGATGGTGCCAAAGCAGAACAACCCAAACAAGAAGTAAAAGCGGAAGCAGCACTGGCCGTAGCAATCGATACTACCGGCATCAAAGCCGAAATCGCACTCATGCCAAAGATGAGCGATACGATGACCGAAGGCGTAATTGCCGCATGGCATAAAAAAGTAGGTGATCAGGTTAAGTCGGGCGAACTACTCGCAGAGATTGAAACCGACAAGGCTACGATGGATTATGAATCGTACAACACGGGCACTCTTTTGTACATCGGTGCCAATGCCAAAGAAGCGGTAAAAATAAACGGAGTGCTGGCCATCATTGGCGAGAAAGGTGCCGATTGGCAAACCTTGCTGAAGGCACACGAACAAAAAACATCCGGTGCCACATCAGCTTCCGCTGCTGCCCCTAAAGTAGCCGCAGCACCTGCCCCCGCTTCCAGCAATGGAGCATCCGAAGCATCGGCAAATGGTCGCGTTAAAGCATCACCATTAGCTAAAAAAATAGCCAAAGATTTGGGCTACGATATTTCAAAAATTGCCGGCACCGGAGATCATGGCCGGGTGACCAAACAAGATGTAGAGAACTTTAAACCGGCCGCTGCCAGTGCACCTGCAGCATCTGCTAAATCAAGCAGCGCACCGGTGGTGTTGCCTTCAGTTGTTGGCCAGGAAAGCTTCGAAGAAGTTCCTGTGTCACAAATGCGCAAGACTATCGCCAAGCGTTTGGCTGAAAGTAAATTCACCGCTCCGCACTTCTACCTCACCATGGAAATCAACATGGACAAGGCGATTGAAGCCCGCAAGAGCATGAATGAAATTGCTCCGGTAAAAATTTCCTTCAACGACATGGTGATCAAGGCCGTAGCCGCAGCACTCCGACAAAATCCGGATGTAAACGTAAGCTGGCTGGGTGACCCCGCTGCTGGAGCGGGGCAGGTCAAAATGCGCAAGAACCACCACATCCACATTGGCGTGGCGGTAGCCGTGAAAGACGGATTGTTAGTTCCTGTCATCCGTTTTGCTGATAACAAATCACTTTCGCACATCGCTGTAGAAGTAAAAGATCTGGCTCAGAAAGCCCACGACAAAAAATTACAACCCAGCGATTGGGAAGGAAGCACCTTCACCATTTCGAACCTGGGCATGTTCGGCATTGAAGACTTTACTGCCATCATCAATCCACCCGACGCGTGTATTCTGGCCGTAGGCGGAATTAAAGAAACAGCCATTGTAAAAAATGGCCAGCTTGTTCCGGGCAATGTCATGAAAGTAACTTTATCGTGCGATCACCGCGCGGTAGATGGTGCCGTGGGTGCCGCCTTCCTCAAAACGCTCAAAGGCTTGTTGGAAGATCCAGTAAGGATTTTGATTTAATGAAATGGTAGAAGGTAGAAAGCCAATGGTCATTGATGGTAAAAGTCAATTTACAGTTGACGAGTACCTTGCATTCGAAAGAAATTCTCCGGAGAAACATGAATTCTACAATGGCGAAATCTTTGCCATGAACAATGAAGACTATCTAAAGGCAGAAGACCCTAAAGCATCCTATCGAAAACGGTTCATGACCGAAGAAGAATATCTTGCATTTGAAAATTCTTCTGAACATAAGCACGAATATTTTCGAGGCGAAGTTTTCGCAATGGCCGGTGCCAGCGATCAGCACAACGAGATATTCAGTAATCTCTTCGGAGCACTGACTATTCAACTGAAGGGCAAACCATGTCGACCCTATGGAAGTGATAAGCGTATGAAGATACCGGAAAACACGCTGTACACCTATCCAGATATTTCGATTTATTGCCCAGCCAGTTCACCGTTTGAAGGTGTCAAATTATCGCAAGAGCCAACGGTTATCATAGAAATAGTTTCGCAAAGCACGAAGGACTATGATCGAGGTACGAAATTCAAATTGTATCGAGATATTCCTTCGTTAAAAGAATATATTTTAATCGATTCTGAATCCATCGGCGTGGAGCTTTTCAAACTAAATTCATTCAATCATTGGGAATTGGAAGAATACAAAACGCTGGATGAAAATCTTTATATCGCTACGTTGAATGTCCATATTTCTTTACGTGATGTATACCAGTTTACTTCTTTAGTTTAAATGACACCCATCCACGCCACCACCATACTAGCAGTTCAACACAATGGCCAAGTAGCCATTGGCGGTGATGGACAAGCCACCATGGGCAACACCATCGCGAAAAGCAACGTAAAAAAAATTCGCAAGCTGCAAGATGGAAAAGTATTGACCGGATTTGCCGGCTCTACAGCCGATGCTTTTACCTTGCTGGATCGATTTGATGAAAAGCTAAACGCGTATGGAGGCAACATGAAACGTGCCGCCATTGAGCTGGCTAAAGATTGGCGAACTGATCGTTTTCTGCGCAGGCTCGAAGCCATGCTCATAGCTGTTAATAAAGACGAAATTCTAGTTTTGTCAGGCACCGGCGATGTGTTGGAACCGGATCATCAGGTAGCTGCTATTGGCTCTGGAAGTATGTATGCACAATCTGCTGCACTGGCATTAAAAAAACATGCTCCTCATTTAACGGCAGAAGAAATAGTGCGTGAAAGCCTCACCATCGCTGCGGATATTTGCATCTACACCAATCATAATTTGGTGATCGAGAAAATCGGTTAATCGATCTTCTCAATCTCCTCTTCTGTCAACTCGTTGTGTTTGTCTTCCAACAAAATAACCAGCGGTTTCAGAGTGGGTGAGTAACTCAATAAAATTTTCAAAATACCTACCGCTGGAACGGCTAAGATCATTCCGGTTATTCCCCAAATCTTCCCTCCTACCAGCAAGGCAAGAATAGCGGCCAGTGCATTGATGCTGATCTTTGATCCGGTTACTTTAGGAGTAATAAAGTTTCCTTCTAAAAATTGTACAAATCCATGCACAGCCACAACACCTACTGCATACCAAATGCTATCCTTTGTGACCAAAGCTAGCAACGTGGGTAAAGCAGCACCAATGGTAATGCCCACGTACGGTATCATCGTCAGCAGGCCCGACAAAAAACCGAAGAAGATTGCATGTTCAATTCCCAACAGTAGTAAACCAATACTATTGAGCACAGCGGCAATAATGGTAACAATGGTCAATCCGGAAATATACCCACGCACAACGCCCTGTATTTCATCTTTCCACTTCAAATTAGAATCGGGCCAAACTGCCAGCAAAAAATCTTTGAATCGCTCGCGATACAGCAAAAACAAAAAAATGTAAATCGGTACCTGAATAAAAAAGTAGGCGAAGTAGGAAGTAGATACCAGCACACTGCCGAAATACGATGAAAAATTCTTGAGCGCATCTTTCATCATTTGCATCTGCTCATGCGTATCGATATTAAACCAAGTGCTGATTTGATAACTGAATGTATTGATCAGAGTCAAAAATTTTCCTTCCAAGTCAGGAAGGCTTTCGGCTAAGCTGGCTAATTGAGCTACGACAAACCAAAACAAAAGCCCCATCGCCAAAAAAGCAATCATCAAAACCAGTGTAATCGAAAAAATACGACCGATCTTTCTTTCAAAGCGCTTGGCTACCGGCAAAAGCACAACAGAAAACAACGCAGCAAATGCAATCGGCATTACAATGTCTTTCATTAAGATAAGCGCAGTGATAACCAACGCAGTAACAACCAATGCTTTGTAAATACGATCTAAATTCATTCAATTTTGTTTAATACTTCAAGATACAATTTTATACAATTCCTTGCCCAGTACATGTCAGGCATTTTCGATGGCCGCCAGAATAACACCACACGCTTCGTGTATTTCTGCTTCCGTAATGGTGAGTGGCGGGGCGATGCGAAAACTGTGCGGATGCGATAAAAACCAGTAGCAGATAACACCATGCTCCTTCGCATACTGCACAATCCGATTCACGCGTTCTTCCGAATCAAAATCAAATGCAAATATCAACCCGAACCTGCGTACTTCTTTTATTTTAGGATGCTGTAGTAAATGCTCAATCAGTTTTCCTTTTGCCTCAACATCATTCAATAATTGTTCTTCTTCAATTACTTGCAATGTCGCCAAAGCCGATGCACAACAAACCGGATTACCACCAAATGTGGTGATGTGACCTAACATGGGGTTGTGCGTAAACTGTTGCAAATTTTCATAAGACGAAACAAAAGCACCGATCGGCAAACCTCCACCAAAAGCTTTGGCTATGGTGAGCACATCCGGCACAATCCCGAAATGCTCAAAAGCGAAAAGTTTTCCGGTACGGCCCATGCCGCACTGTATTTCATCTAAAATCAGCAGTGCCCCCATCTCTGTGCATCGTGCACGCACCGCCTGCAAATATGCTCTATCCGGCACACGCACCCCTGCATCTCCTTGAATAGTTTCCATAATCACACACGCCGTGCGTGAGGTGATCGCCTCCAGATCGGATGGTTTATTGAAGTCGATAAACTTCACATCGGGCAACAAAGGTCGAAATGCGCGCTTCTTCATCTCATTGCCGGAAATACTTAAAGAGCCGTGTGTACTGCCGTGGTATGATTTGCGGCATGAAATGATTTCCGTGCGACGCGTAACTCGTTTCGCCAATTTTAAGGCAGCCTCATTCGCTTCGGTGCCCGAATTCACAAAGTAGCAACAGTTTAAGCTCGGAGGCAGCAAGCTGGTGAGCTTAGCGGCCAATAAGTTGGAGGGAGATTGAATGTATTCGCCATATACCATCACATGCAGGTGTTTATCTACCTGGTCTTTGATTGCCTGCACCACCTTCGGATGCCGGTGGCCAATATTGCTCACCCCAATTCCGGAAATCATGTCTACGTATTTCTTGCCATCCGGGCTATATAGATAAACACCTTCAGCTTTTTCGATAGAAATCAAAAAAGGAAACGGCGAAGTAGGTGCAAGTTTCCGCAGAAAAATATCCTCGCTAAAATCCATTCGGTAAATCTACCAAGCATTCGATGAAAAAGTAAGTAGCTACAAAAAAGAAAGCCCCGATGATAAATCACCGAGGCTCCACACTAAACACCCTTATTTTTGATTCAACCTTACGTCGCACTTTTGTGCGGATAAGAGAATTTTTAGACGACTTGCGAGATCACAATGCCCACGGCAATGATCACCACTAAAACCAAAATTTGTTGCATTCTTCCTCTGATGCTCATGTTTGAAAGTCCGGTTGCGTTTGTCATATTCGTTTGTTTTAGTGATACAAAGATGCAGCCCCTAACCGGAATAAATTTTTTAAAATAGAATCAAAACCTACATCCGTAGGCGAATCTAAAAAAACGCGAAAAGAGAAAATGCAAGCAGAGGAGCTTGCTTATGAATGTTGGATTTTTAAAAATTCGATCACCTCTTTCCGAACATTTTCAGGAGAAGCTTGGTCAAATTCTGCGGTTGCAATCGATTTAAATAAATCAGCCACCAATCCTTCTTTAAAACCAAGGCGTGTTGCATAAATTCCTGCAACTTCCAGTTCGATATCCTCAACTACATTGTCCAAATAGATCATATGAACCAAATGATAAAGGGATTCTAATTTCTCAACCTCTGTAGCTGGAAAATCAAAAGTTGAATTAATCATTCCATTTCCAAACTCGTGCATATCAACCGGGCTGATATGCAATTGCGCAGCCCACTTAACCAGACATTTTGCATAAATAGACTTAATCGTGTCGGCTTCTAAAAAGCACGCCAATAGGTTAAAATAGCTGATTTTAATTGCCTTTTCGCCTTTCATGATCACTCCATTTTCTAGATATCAGAACAAAGTAATCAAAAGATTTCGATTCTTTCTTAAAATAAATAGTGTTTCTAATCGGTGCTCTCAATTGTCGCGAAGGCGACTAGCATGCAGCCGGGCCCTGCTTACATTGTAAATTAATACCGTAACTATGAGAATTGGACTATTCTTACTCCTTTCGATGATTAGCGGATGCATTGGCCTCGATACGAAAGACGATGCGATCCGCGAAGTTAAATTTTCAATTGTCGCAACCACAAAGTTAAGTGTCACCGATGAGGCTGGAAACTTAGCTTCCAAAGGCAGCACGGCCCGTTTGGCATTACTTGCCGGAGAAAAGGAATCGATCCAAACCGAATTTTTGAATAAATATGGAGTCAAAGAAACCAAATCGCTCGTCTGGATTAGTTCAATGCCAAGCATCGGTAGTGTTACAAACAATGAGGTAAATGCTTTGGCCGCTGGTACTTGTTTTCTATCATCAACCATTGAAGGGAAAAGCGTGACCATTAACTTAACTGTTGTTGCCAACGCAAACAATGATGTCGCCAGCGTGACCATCTCTGCCCCCGCAACTACTTCTCTTTCAATAAATGGAACCAGTCAATTAATTGCAGTAGCTAAAAATATGATTGGCACTCAGTTAAGTGGTAAAACATTTGAGTGGTTTACTGAAAACTCAAACATACTTACCGTCAGTGCCAACGGACTGGTTACTGCTATCGCAAATGGGGAAGCGGAAGTACATGCCAAAGTGGATGGTGTAAAAAGCAATTCGATTAATTTTTCAGTAGGGAGCATCAACCAACTGACCGGCACATTTCAAAATGCAGGTGGCTACATGGCAAAAGGTACTGTAACTGCCAAAGAGCAAAACGGAAAACTAATTATTGAGCTTGGTTCAGATTTTAGTGCAAGCGTGGCGTTGGGTACATTTATTTACCTTGCTAATTCTACTTCTGGTGGAACAGTTAAATCAGCCGGGCTGGAATTAGGACAATGGAGCAGCGGACCAAAAACATTTGAAGTGAGTGGCGTCACTTTAAATCAGTACAAATATGTAGTCGTTTTATGCAAACCTGCCGGAGTAACTTTTGGGTTTGCTGAATTAAAACCTTAATTAACCACACCCATAATGACTAAACGAATTGTTCTCACCATCATTTTGGCAAGCCATACCTTCAATTCCTTTGCCGGTGGTGGTTGGCCGCAACCTAAAGGACATGGGTATTTTAAACTTTCACAGTCTTACATACTTTCTTCAAAATATTTTGATGGCAACGGAACGGTCATCGATCTCACGCCTTCCTACGGGTATTTTGCCACAAGCTTCTATGGCGAGTATGGATTTACAGATCGACTAACAGGAATCATTTACATGCCATTTTTTGCCCGTGCTACAAAGAATGAGTTAAAATTTAATCAGTCCGGAATTTTTGAACCGGGTGATGCTTTAAATTCCTTTGGTGATACGGACATAGCAATTAAATACGGCCTCATTACTAATAAGCCAGTTGTGGTCAGTGCAACTATTTTATGTGGTCTACCACTCGGAGACAATGGCGCTACGAACGCCAGCGCGCTGCAAACAGGCGATGGAGAGTTTAACCAAATGCTGCGAATCGATGCCAGTCATTCGTTTTATCCTAAAAAGTTTTATGTTTCAGCTTATGCAGCATTCAATAATCGTACGAAAGGTTTTTCAGATGAAATACGATTTGGGGCCGAAGTGGGGCTAACATTGGATAAGTTCATTCCGATCATAAAAGTATCAACTGTCCATTCGCTCTTTAATGGCGACCCTTCTGTTCCGCAAAACGGTGTATTCTCTAATAATACTGAGTTCATTTCTCCATCGATTGAACTCAATTACCAACTAACCGAAAAAATCGGAATCTCCGGATCTATTGCAACTGCCTTAGCTGCCAGAAACATTCTCGCCTCTCCTAACTTTGGCGTAGGTGTCTATTTCAAATTGTAAACTAACCCTGGAGGTAATTGATGTTCGAGGCAAACCATGATACTCATTGTTATTGCTCATAATAAGTCAACTTTTGTGTTAACTTATTTCAGGACGAGGCAGAAGTTCAACAAAAAAAGCCCGATGACAAGTCGGGCTTTTTTGTTGGTTTAAATAAGAGACTAAACCTTGGCCAATTCTGATACCAAGTCAATCAGTTTATTCGAATAGCCCCACTCATTGTCATACCAACTTACCACCTTCACGAAATGCTCGTTAAGAGCGATACCCGCTTTTGCATCGAAGATGGAAGTACGCTCATCGCCCAGGAAATCCTGAGAAACCACATCGTCTTCTGTATATCCTAAAATGCCTTTCAATTCGCCTTCGGAAGCTTCTTTCATGGCGGCCTTCACTTGCTCATAGGTTGCAGGTTTATCGAGGCGCACGGTTAAGTCAACAACCGAAACATCAGCTACCGGCACACGGAATGACATACCGGTTAATTTTCCTTTTAATTCAGGTAACACCAAACCTACTGCTTTGGCAGCACCGGTTGATGAAGGGATGATATTTGAGAATCCACCGCGTCCACCTCTCCAATCTTTTGCGGAAGGACCGTCAACAGTCTTTTGTGTTGCTGTTACCGCGTGCACTGTGCTCATCAAGCCTTCGACAATGCCGAATTTATCATTGAGAACCTTTGCAATGGGAGCTAAACAATTGGTGGTACAAGAAGCGTTTGAAACAATGGTATGAGCCGCGGTCAGTTTCTTATGGTTTACACCCATCACAAAAGTGGGGGTATCGTCTTTGGCGGGAGCTGACATAACCACTTTCTTAGCGCCAGCGGTGATGTGCTTTTGACAATCAGCAATGGTTAAGAATAATCCAGTAGACTCAATAATGATTTCAGCGCCAACTTCATTCCATTTCAGGTTAGCAGGATCTTTTTCTGCTGTTACCCGGATGGTTTTTCCGTTTACAACCAGATTTTTATCTTTCACCTCAACGGTTCCTTCAAATTTGCCGTGTGTGGAATCATACTTCAACATGTAGGCCATGTAATCCGGCTCTACAAGATCATTAATGCCTACTATTTCAATATCTTTTCGGCCAATGGCAGCTCTGAATGCAAGGCGGCCGATGCGCCCGAAACCGTTGATTCCTATCTTTGTCATGTTGATTGGTTGTTTTAAATAGTTTAGAACCTAAAATTATACTACTTACAAGCCAAAACCAACGCAATAGATTCACTTTACTCAACTTTTTTACCGCTACGGTTTGCAAATCAAATACAGGAATCTATATTTGCGCCTCTTTACTGAAAGACGGTCCGTTCGTCTAGGGGTTAGGACACCAGATTTTCATTCTGGTAACACGGGTTCGATTCCCGTACGGACTACTTATCATTCAAAAGCCCTTATAGAAGGGCTTTTTTGTTTCTATCCCTTTCCATTTTGTGGATTGATCATCTCTCGTTCTAGGCCGCTGCTATTTCCAATCTAGCAAGAACAATTCTCCAGCACCACTATCAGTACAATATCTCGTAGAAACTCACGAAAAAACGAATCGTTTTTTGAAATTTCGTAAAATCAATAAATAACAAGCACATTTTTAATCAAATTTCGATGTTTTTTTCTGGCATGATGGTTGTTAAAGCCGTGTTATATAAACAACACCAATATGAGCTCAACAACTCCACTTATCGTAGTCATTATTGCACTGCTAGTACCATTGGTTTTTATTGTGGTTACAGAATTGGGTTTACGGTCGAAGAAAACATCATTCAAAAAAGAGAAGAAACTGCACTAATCATTTCTAACCTCTAACCAATACAAAAGAAAAAGCTCAATGAGATTTTGGGGAGAATCAAATTGAGTCCGAGCCCTCTTCGCGGAGGGCTCTTTTTTTTGTTATGAAATGGCCATTACTATTTTCTACTCCCGTCGGAATGATAATCTTGGACATTCCATGCAAGGGTTAACCCTGATAATCCTGACTCAATCATCAGGATTCATCGGCCCGGATAGCAAATTGTCAATCCTAATGGCAATTTTGGGATTAACGCATGAAGCTATTTTTAAAACTTGTTAAAAAAAGACCATAAAAAAAGAGGCTGCCTCATAAGAGACAGCCTCAGCTCAACTCGAGTCTTCCCCAAAACCTTGTTGAGCACTGTTACTACCATGGCAGGTAGAATATCATACAAAAGATGTTTACCAAGTCACTGTTTCGTCGTGAAATACTGATTTCTACCCTTCTGAAACTCTCTAGTTTTTATTGCACTCCATATTTCGATGCCCACAATCATGATTGTAGGAAACAATATAATGGCCAGTACTAATAGACGCAAAATCAACGAACTCATAGTTTTAGTTCTTTGTCAGAGCTTTAACAAACGGCGTACCAATCTCAAAACCTTGAAAAAAGACTAAAATTGAGGGTTTGTCCTATTTAGATTCACGAAATTTCGTGAAGAAATTCGTTTTTCGTGAATTTGTATGCGAAGACGCTTGAGTTAATAGGTGAATCGTAAAAAGGTGCCCATAGGAAGGTCTTTATCTTGTTTGCTGACTAAAAAGAACTCGCCAAACTCGGGCTCCATATTTTTAAAATAGGTTTTGGCTACGTTCAGCCCTACCAGCGGGGAAAAGCCAACGGCATACATTGATAAAATCAGGAAGGCATTTTTTTCTTCGAGTAACTGACTGCTGAGTGAGAGTAGTTCGCTTAGTTTTTCTTCCAGGGTCCATTTTTCACCCTCGGGTCCGCGCCCGTAGGGCGGTGGGTCCATAATAATGCCGTTATATTTCTTTCCGCGTTTTGCCTCTCGTTTCACAAATTTAAGGGCATCTTCATGCACCCATCGGATATCGGAGAGTTGGTTTGCCTGCATATTTTGATTTGCCCAGTTTAATCCGGGGCGCGAAGCATCTACGTGTGTCACATCTGCGCCAGCCGCTTTAGCCACCACCGATGCGGCACCTGTATAGGCAAAGAGGTTCAGGATGCGGGCATCGGGAATATTCCATTGGTTGATGGTATCAAAAATGAAATTCCAGTTTTGCCCTTGTTCAGGAAACATCCCTACGTGGCCAAAATTGGTGAGAGCCAACCGCAACTTCAACTTCAACTTGCCATAGTGGTAAGTCATATCCCAGCTATCGGGCATTGCTTTGTATTTCTTCCACCCACCCTTAATATCTTCTCCAAATCGGAAGTTATCTTTTTGCTCACGGGTGAAGTGTGCATGCGCCAGTGTTAACCATTCATCGTGGCTTAGTGATTTTTCCCAAATTGCCTGAGGTTCCGGACGAATGAGAATGTGTTTTCCGAAGCGCTCTAACTTTTCAAAGTTTCCGGAGTCGAGTAGTTCATATTCTGTCCAGGAGGTTGGGCTCAATAACTTCATCAGATCATGGTTTAGTAAGATTGTTTGGCTGTTTAGGGCACCTCTAAAAATCCTTCTTCCCCTTCTCCACGGAGAGAAGGGTGAAATTGAGCTTTTAGAGGTGCCCATTACAACTATTTCCGGTTAAAAAAAAGTGTTTAACAAGCCGCACGGGTGCAAAGATACTCCAATATTCAAAACCGCGATTTTAGGAATTGACTTGGCGTGTTTGGCTTAACTACCATGTAAATGTTTTTGCAGCTTTGTCATCAGTCAACGGATTTAAAAAAATATAATTTGACGTGATGAATCGTTATTTTTGAAACTATGCATTTCAAAATTACCAGCACTCAAAATCCAAAAGTAAAGAGCCTGCTGGCCCTGGAGAAACCACGCGAGCGAAGGAAGCAACAACTGTTTATCATTGAAGGCAAACGTGAAATTGCGTTGGCGTTAGAAGCTGGCTATAAGATTGGCAACTTGTTTTTTTGCGATGAAATTGTCGACACTAAAGAACTGGAGACTCTGCCCCTCGAAGACAAATTGCTCATCCCTGTTTCGAAAGAAGTATTTGAAAAAATTGCCATGCGCGAAAGTACGGGCGGGTTGCTGGCCGTGGCTGAACAAAAGGCACATCGACTGGATGAAATCCGGTTAAGTAAAAATCCACTTATTCTGATTTTAGAGGGCGTTGAAAAGCCTGGAAACTTGGGTGCGGTATTGCGAACCGCCGATGCCGCCCATGTAGATGCCGTGATTATATGTGATCCGCAAACCGACTTTTACAATCCGAATGTAATCCGCTCCAGCGTTGGGTGTGTGTTTACGAATCAACTCGCTGCCGCCTCTTCGGAAGAAACCATCGCCTGGTTGAAAAAGAATACTATCTCCATTTTTTGCACGTATCTCAAAGCATCTAACCCGTACCACCAAACTGATTTTACGAAAGCTTCTGCAATTGTTATGGGCACAGAAGCTACCGGGCTCTCGGACATTTGGGTAAAAAATTCTTCGGCGAACATCATCATTCCGATGTTAGGAAAAATTGACAGCATGAATGTATCGAATGCAGCCGCTGTGGTGGTGTATGAAGCCATGCGGCAGCGTGATTTTCGAATTGATTGAAACTAGCCGTCTGTTAAACCGAGATTAACCTTGACAATGCTAACGGAACCGTCAGTATCGTTTATTGAAAATGAAAACAGCCACTCACGCGTGGCTGTCTTTTACTCTGTGGATCAGAAAATTACTTTTTGGTTTTATTCACGCCGGGATCACGCTTTAAAAATTCATCGTACAATTCGGTCTGGCGGCTTACCATTGGCATGCTCCATCCGTCAATAAACACATGGGATACTTGCGTTTTTGTTTCAAACGGATCGCCATCGCAGATAAACAATGTTGCGCTTTTACCTACCTCAATCGAACCAAGTTTATCCGATACTCCGAATAGCTCTGCGGGAATTATGGTGATTGCCTTGAGCGCATCTTCTTTGTTCATGCCATACGCAACGGCAAAGCCAGCGTGGTAGGGCAGGTTGCGGTAATTGTTATTTCCACTTTCTGACTTGATAGCCACTTTCACTCCGGCCTTCTTCAGTAGCCCTGCGTTTGCGTATGCTTTATCGTAACGATCGTAGTCGCGCGTGGGTAATTCTAAAACGCCACCAGTAATAACGGGTATACCTGACTTTGCAATTTCATCGGCTACGCGCCAACCTTCCGCTACGCCGGTCAAAATCACTCTTTTCACTTTTTTCTCTTTGATCCATTGCAACGCAGCCAGAATATCTTTTGATGTATTTACTTCTACCAGCAGTGTTTGTTCACCACGCACCGTGGGCAAGAGTGCCTGCAATTCGGGATAGTATCCTGCCTTGCCTTTGGTTGCAGAATCTAGCTTGTGGTATTGAATGGTTTTCTCCCACGCTTCGTTTAAGATACCGAGCGCTTTCTCAGATGCCTTCTTGATTTCATCATCTGTTCTGCGATCGAAGAAACCTCTGCGTCCGGTATTCGGAAAATTTAATACGACACCTTCAAAGCCGGCATACATTTGATCGGGGGTGTAACCGTGCAAGTTGATTAATGCAGCAGTGCCCGACAACAAGCCTCCCGTTGGGATTGTAAGTGCGGTGGTGACTCCACTTATGCGGGTTACGGGTATAGCGCTGGCGTTGGGGTTGACAGCAGTGAGTGCTTTCATTTGCGGAATGATTTCGCCGATTTCATTAAAGTCGGTGGTGCGAGCCACAGCACTAATTTCATTCAAGCCCAGGTTGGTGCCTGCATCGATCATTCCCGGGTAAATATACTTTCCTTTGCAATCGATGATTTGTGTTCCAGCGGGTATTGATACATTGGTGCCTACTGCGGATATTTTTCCATCGACGATTAAAACAGTACCATTCTGTACGGTTCCCTTGGTGATGGTTTCGATGGTGGCATTGGTGAGGGCCACATTGGCATACGTGCCTTTGGGGCTTTGCGCCTCTGTGCGAAGTACCACTGCACAAACGATGGCTGTTGCTAAACCGATGATTGTTTGTAAGCCCTTCATATTATTTTTTGTTTTCGTTAAACAATTCTGAATCTAAAATAAACTCTGCTCCTTCCATGCAATGATCCTGATCGCTGTTCTTATCGCGGAGCATGGCGTTGTCGATTGATTGCTTCGGATCGACAATCAGTCGCATATCATCCGGATCTTTTTCGCGATCGAAACGAACGACGCCGTCTACGATGGTATACATGGGCACACCGTAAATGGATAAGGGGTGATTTTTAAAAATAACTACATCACCTTCTTTGCCTACTTCCAGCGAGCCTACCCGATTATCGATGCCCAATTGTTTGGCTGGATTGATTGTAATCAATGCCAGTGCTTCTTCATCGGTTAGTGCGCCGTACTTCTGTGTCTTACCTGCTTCGTGATACAAGTGGCGCATCATCTCAGCATCGTCTGAATTGATGGAAGTGACTACTCCGTTGCGCGCGAGTATGGCCGCATTGTAAGCAGTTGAGTAATATACTTCAAACTTGTAGGCCCACCAGTCTGAAAACACAGATGCCATTGCTCCTTGCGCTGCTAACTCAGGAGCTACTTTAAATCCTTCGTTGACATGTTGGAATACGATGCGCTTGATGCCAAAGTCTTTGCATACTTTCAGCATCATGTAAATTTCATCGGCGCGGTAGCTGTGGCAGTGGATGATGATTTTGTCATTCAAAATATCGGCGAGGACTTCGTGGCGGTAGCTATAAGCCGGGGGGGCACCACGAAAGCCTTTCACCAATTTATTCTTGTTGTATTTGCTCCACGCTTCTGCATATTCTTTGGCTTCTGAAAATGCCTGACGGATAACAAACTCCACCCCCATGCGGGTGCGGGGCACGATGCCGTTGGCTTCGCCATGACTTCGTGTTGGGTTTTCGCCGAGAGCAAATTTGATGGTTCGGGGGGCACCTTCCATTTTTAATGCTTCCGGATCGAACGTGCCATAGCGTAGCTTGATGGTTTCGCATTGGCCGCCGATGGCATTGGCTGAACCGTGCATGGCATGCACCGTGGTGATTCCACCGCCCAAGGCCCGGTAAATTCCGATCTGAAAAGGATTGATCACATCGCCTTCATTTACTTCGGGCGTGATGGGATTGGTGCCTTCGTTGATTCCGTCGAGTGCAATGTGTGAGTGTGCATCAATGATACCGGGCATTACATAGTGTCCGGTTGCGTCAATGACCCGAACGCCCGCCGGTGCGGGGATGTTCTTGGCAATCTGTGCGATCTTTCCGTCTTTGATGAGTACATCGGTTTGTTCGAAATTGCCCTTCGTAATGGTGATGACTGTACCATTCTTGATGAGCATGTTTCCCTTGTCGGCTTGCGCGTTGGCACTAACTGCGATGAGGGTTGAAAAAAGTATTATTATTAAATTCTTCATACATCTAAGCGATTAATTTTTTGGGGTTTTGGTTCCCTCGATGGAGAAACTTCCGCGTGGACCAATGCTGGCGCTTCCTTTGAATGAATCGCCATCTACCGTTACATCTACATCTACTTTAATGGAATTTCCGCCAAAGCTGAGTGCATATGAATACGAGAGTTTGTTTCCTTCCAATGACACCGAGGTCATATCGATGGGTGATGGCAGTCGGCCTCCGCTTACGGTGCCTTTGTAACCACTTCCATCTTTTTTGAAAGTAACTTTGCCGTCTGTATTGCCTTGCGGGGTTTGGGTGACGGTTGACCAGCTTCCTTCGATTTCTACTTTGGCGTTGGGATCGGATTTCTTTTCTTCCTTCACGTCCATTTTATACATAGTACCATCTACAAACACGTAACGCACTTTTGCTTTTTCATGAAAATACGATTTATCGGAGATGACGAGGTTGGCCATTTTGCCGGGCTCGACAGTGCCGAGTCTGTCGGATAGACCCAGCAGTTGTGCCGGTGTGGTGGTGAGCGCGGCCAAGGCTGCATCTTCGGATAGTCCGGCACCGATCATTCTTCGCAAGTTGGCGGGAATATCTTTTGGTTTTGCCGTGAGTGTTGAAAAACCAAATGGAACACCGGCTTTGGCAAATGCGGTTGCTTGCGATGTGTAGTTGGCAATGGCCTCCGCTTTTCGTTTTTCCAGTGTTTCTTTCTCCAGATCCATGGCCGATTTTGGTTTGGCTGGTTCCTTTGTTTTAGTTGTATCTGATTTTTTGGGTGCCTTCTTGTCGTCTTTCTTTACTTCTTCGGGTAGATCCAATGATAAAAATACTTTAGCACCCGATGCTTTGATTTTGTTGATCATCGGCCATCCTTCTTTCACTTCGCCCAGTGTAAGGGCAAATCCCAAATCATTTTTCAAATTAAGGATGCGATGTGTCTCCAGCATTTTTTCAGCCTTAAACACAACGGGAATTTTTTGATCGATTACGGGATAGAAGGCCTCGAGCACCCGATCGGTTGCGGGGCGCTCTAATCTATTGCGGTTGGATGCATACAAATTTTGGTATGACTTTGCTTGTACTGCTTGTCGATAGAGTTCACGCCACTTCGCCATAACCGCCATGATGGTGTTGGGATAAACGTTATTCGCTCCTGACAATTCTGAATAGAGTGATGCATTGCTCACGAGCACCATTTGGTCAATGGATTTTCCACTCAACAATACAATGCTGCTTTGGCCGGGTAACAAGTTGCCGTAAGGTGCTACCTGTGCCACCGTAAATCCAATGTTCCGTAAGTCTTCGATGGATTTATCGGCAGGGTTTAATGCATAGCGAACATCGTTTTGAGGAGTAATGCCAGCACGCTCCGGAGTTGGATTGCCAGGATCTTTCACCCGGTCGCGGCTAGCATCTTCTTTGGGGCGGGCAACACCGGTGCGTGAAAGGCCATCAATAAATCCGGCATATAAATACATAGAGTCTGCCTTTATAACAATGGCATCTGCAGGGATGGAAATGGATTTACCCATGGAGACGATCAGGCCATCTTTGATGAGCACAGTAGCCATATCGATTTTTTTGCCCGGTGCCTGAATTACGTTGACGTTGGTAATGGCGTATGTACGTGTAACCGGTTTTAGTTCTTTTTCTTCTTGCGCGTAGAGAGAAGAGGAGAGCAGCAGTAGTGCCAGCATCCATCTCATTCTGCGCCATATCGTATTGGGTTGATTCATAATGGTATATCTTAGGATGAAAAGATATGAATAAAAGATCAGGATGAGAATTTCCTTACAGGAATGGTTTTAAGAATTGGCAAGTGGAAGTCTTGCTTACTCAGCCTGCAATGAGAATGAAAATGTAGAGCCAGCACCTGGCTTACTTTGAATCGCTAATTTGCCTTTGTTAAGCTCGACAAACTCTTTCACCAATAACAAACCAAGACCCATGCCTTTTTCATTGTGCGTGCCGGGCTTTGAAAAATGAAAATTGTTGGTGACCAAATTATCAACATCAGATGGCTCCATCCCGGTGCCGGTGTCTGTTACAGCTATTTGTACTTTATTCTCTGAATCGGTGTGTGCTGCTATTTGGATGTGGCCACCGGCGTAACTGAACTTGATGGCGTTGCTGATGAGGTTACGTAAAATTAAATCGAGTTGGTTTTTGTCTGCTATCACATTTATTTCCGGCTTTATATCTATTTGGACATGAAGTTGTTTTGCCTGGATAGCTTCTTGCAACAAGTTTACTTTATCTTGAACTACTTGCCGCAGTTGCACACTTCCGAAGGCAGTGATCAAACCTTTTTGCTGCGCTTGCGCCCAACTTAACAGGTTCTCTAAATCGGTATACACAAAATCGACATTGGTTTTAATCTTTTTTGAAAACTCAATAAACTCCTCTTGGGTGATGACCGATTTGTTCAACAGATGCATCATGCCTCGTAGGCTATTCAATGGGCCCCGGAGGTCGTGGCCAATGATGGAAAAGAGTTTATCTTTTGTGGCGTTTAGTTTAATGAGTTGTTGTGTTTGCTGCTCGATTAGTTCATTTTTTTCAACGAGCAAACGGTTGGCCGCTCGCGCCCGGCGATTGGTACGAAATAAAATGATGATGAGCAGCAGCATACACGCCAACCACGCCAAGGCTACATAAATACCAATTCGTTGTGTTTGTATCTCGCTTTCTTTGTACTGCGTGTCTTTGGTGAGCAAATCTATCTGTGCATTTTTTAAATCGAGTTTGTATTGTGTTTCAAGTAAGTTGATTTGTTCGCCCCCACGTTGATCGTGCAGCGAATCGTGGAGGGCCAGGTATCGGTTTTGAAATTCATAGGCATTGGCAAAATCTTTGCGCATGGCAAAGGCTTCCGACATGAGCAGCAAAGTAGTTTCTTGTTCACTTTTAAAACCAAATCTGCGAGACAGAAAAAGATTTTGATTGAGTACTTGCAATGCCTTATCTGTATTTCGCAGTTTAAGAAATGTTTTACCTATCCGGTAAAGCGTTGAGGCTTTGAGAAAGTTATTGTTCTGTTCTGTAGCACTTTCCAAGCAGGTGTTATAACTGGTTAGCGCATCTGTATATTTTCCCTCCTCAAAAAAGATATCTCCTAAAATCCGGTAAGAGAATGCCAACCTAAATTTGTCGTTCACATGCTCATTGACGGAGCGATTAACATAAAAGCTAGCCGAGTCATATTTCTTTAGCTGAAGAAAACAGAATGCGATGTTATTCAGGCATCGGCTCATGTTCACCCGGTGGTTTACACTTTTGGCCACCCTATAGCCATCTTTGAATGAACTGATGGCTTCAACAAATTTGCGTTGCTCAAATTGAATGGCTCCTATTGTATTTAAACACGCTGCAATTTCCGATTTGTTGTTCTCTACCTTGTTGATGGACATCGCATTGGTAGTATGCTCCAAGGCTTTCGAATAAATTCCTTTACGGTAATAGATCCATCCGATGTTGGTTAAGATGACACCTAAGTTGTGCCGGTCTTTCAAACTATCGGCCAGGTTCCTTGCTTCTTCGGCATAGCGGAGTGCGATATTGCTATCTGTTTCGCGTATGGCCAGAGCTATCTGATTCAATAGCCGGACTTTGGTCGTGTCAGGCTTCGCCATCCGCGCAAGCGAGATTAAGCTATCCGTCGACTGTCCATTGCTTGACAGCACTATCCATTGCAGAAGAAGAATAAAAGGAATTAACCTTACCATGTATAATCGTTCGAACCTAAATTAGGTAAAGTTAACTCGCGGACTAAACGTTAAAATTTTAAAATCGACTAAAATCCTACATGCAATGTCTTTTGCATCGTTTGTCCATTTTTCCAATCACCTCAGTGTCAATGTGGCAAACTACTTACTAACGGAACGCATCAACTGTAAGCCCCGATTACTTAAATCAACGGGTTAGTGGTGGCTACATACATTATCTTCCGTGCTGCCAATGGGCATACCGGGAGGAGCAGGCAATAACTCTTCACTCTTGAACTCATCGGGGTTGCTTTGCAAAGATTCAATTTCATTTACCATAAACCGGTAGTGGGCTCTCCATTTCTCGTCGGATGAAATCTTGGCTTTCAGCACGCTTTTCAACTGATCGAGTTTGAATAGCGTGATGGCTTTGGTTTCGGCGGTGGCAGTTTTTGAAAGCGCCAACTTCGCCATGTTAGTAAAAAGGGCATGGTTGGTGGACATCTGTATCGCTCCTTCCAAGCCTGCTTTTGGCTGTGCTTTAAACGTGGCATTGATCAGTTTATCGAGCACATTTTCTAAGCCGGGCAAGCTTGCGTTGCGAGCCTGATGTTCGATTAACCGATTGGCTCGCGCCGGATGGAGAATCAAACTGAATGTAAGATCGGAGGCTGTTTCTGCAGCAGAAAGCGGATCGAACGTAAGCTCTGTCTTTAGTTTGATCAATTCGCGATGACGGGAATAACCCAGTGGCCGAGGCGGAATAATTTTTAACAATGACTCCGGCAACACTAGTGCCGAAGGTTCAACTGTTTTTAGCAAAGCATCCAACGCTTTTGTTTCTTGTTGGGGTGTAAGTAATTCCGTAACAGGCTGTCCATCTCCGCGCAGCGCATAGCGGTAATTTAAACCGCCAATCATCTTTACTGCGGCTTCAGCCTGATAGCGGTGGAAAAAGTACATGGGCACGAGCACTTCTTCGAGCATGGCCATGGGTGCACCCGGCTTGATGTTTTTCTCGCCGAAATTTTTTAATGCCAGCGCTCGTATTTCCATAACCCGGTTCAGTTCATCGACGGGGTCTTTTCCATTGTCCCACAAGTGCGTGTAGGGGTGTGCTCCTCCCAAGGGGCGTGCATCCTGATCAGACAAGAAAGTGAGGCCTGCCTTTAATGCGTTTTGAATGATTTGTTCGAGCTCGTTTAGTTCATTGGTTCCTACCGGAAAATCCTGATAGCCCCACGTAATCGAAACTTTATCAAAGGTGCCGATCTTGGTGTCGTACGCTTCACTCAAATCAATTTTTCCGTTTTTAATTTTAGCGATGGGATGCGGATAGTCCATCACCGACGACATATTTTCTGCACTGGAAGAATAGGCATGTGCCAACCCCAGTGTGTGGCCTACTTCATGTGCCGCCAACTGACGCAGGCGCGCCAGCGCCATTTCTTGCATTTCTTTTGAGACGGGCTTGCCTTCTTCATAAGGAGCCAACAACCCTTCGGCAATCAAATAATCCTGACGTACACGCAGTGATCCTAACACCACGTGGCCTTTGATGATCTCACCTGTACGTGGATCATTCACACCGCCGCCATACGACCAACCGCGTGTAGAGCGGTGTACCCAATTGATCATGTTGTAGCGAACATCCATGGGGTCAGCATCTTCGGGTAGTAGCTCTACGCGAAACGCATCTTTGTACCCGGCTGCTTCAAACGCTTGATTCCACCAACGGGCACCATCCATCAATGCACTTCGAATGGGCTCAGGCGCACCGGGGTCCATATAATAAATGATGGGCTTCACAGGTTCACTCAAAGCGGCAGTCGGATCTTTTTTCTGTAGGCGATGGCGTGTGATCAGTCGTTTCTCCAGCGACTCGCTGATCGGAGTGGCATAGTCGTAATACGATGTTGAGAAATAACCAGCCCGTGGATCGAACTTGCGCGGCTTAAAATTTCCATCCGGCAATTGTACGAATGAATGATGCTCGCGAACGGTAACAGCCGAAGGAGTTGGTGTTACACTGCGAATATAACCACCGCTAGGCTGTCCGGTGAAGGTAAGTGTGGTTTCAAATTCAGAATTCTGTGGAAAATTTTTGGTGCGTGGCAAGTAAAATGCGGAGCGCGACTTATCGATTGAATAGCTTCCTTGTTGAGCTGACTTCAGCGTTCCGATTACATCGTGGGCATCTTGCATTAAAAAATCAGATGCGTCGACTAAAACTTTTCCGTTCTCTTCGGCAGCGATGGTAAAGCCCCACAACACCGAGGTGGCAAATGACTCTTGAACGGCTTTTACCTCGGCTGAATTATTGCTGATGGCGCGGTAGAAATAATTGGGTTGTGTCAACAACACTTTGGGGCCGCGTCTTTCAAACTTTACTATGCGTTCGGCACCGAGTTGATTTCGATCTAACCCAATGTCGTTGGAGCCAACACCTGCCGTGATGGATTCTACATAAATTAATTCAGTATCGAACTTCTCGATGAGCAGATAAATTTTGTCCTGCTTTTCGTCATAGTAGAATTCGATAAAGCCGAGAAATTTTTTCAGCCCTGCCACCTTTGCCTCGATAGGAGAAGAAGGCGCAGGCGTTGCCGGAGGTGTATCTTGATTTTTCTTTTGAGCCAACAGACTCAAAGAGGTGAACATGGCTAGGAGCAAGAGTATTCGGTTCATACGGGATAGATTTAGAGGTAAGCTAAAAAAATATTTGCTGGTATCTCAGCTAAATTTATGAATGGTCTTTCTACGTTTTGAAATTAATGACTATCGTACCACCTCTGTTAAAACCATCGGTTTGAAAAAGCTATTTTCCCTTGTGCTGGCTTTCAAACTCCGCACGATTGTTTGCCATTTGGGTGACGTGACGTTGGCCGTGTTGGGCTAAAAAATAGAGATATTCATAAACATCCATTTTTCCCAGCGAATTGACGGTCATTGTGGTTTTATGTAAAGCGCCTTCGCCGTGCTTTAGTTGATTTAACAGGTGCAAACATTGGTGCAATTGCTCGTTTAATTTTTGGCGCACTTCGTCTAATGAAATTTTACCTGTAGGCTCCATGTGCTCCGGCCGCATCCAATAAAAAGATTTGTGCACACCCACTTGTTGCAATTTTTCTAACTGAAAAGTATAGTTCTCAACTTCCTTTTGCCAATCGGGTGTAGCTGCCTTTTTCTCCAACGACTTTTTTGTGGCCTTTACAATGAGAATCAATAAGAAATGGTTTGTTAATGAGATATGTTCCAATATCTGATCAATTGACCAGCCTCCATTAATTGGCTTGTACTGACGGCAAGCTTCATCCATCTCAAACCACTCGTCTATTTGTTGGAAGGTTGAATTCAGGAAGTGATGAATTTCCCCTATCCAATGCGTTACATCTTTCATTTTATTTCTTATCCAAAAATTGGGCGATCCTATTTCCTGTTTCCTTCAAGGTAGCCATGATGGCTTCCCGTTCTGCGTTCTTTCGGGTTTCTTCATCGGACAGGTCTTCCTGAACCTTGGTGACCAATTTATCTTTTGTAATCACCGATGAATGAGGTATCACACCTGTTCGGGTATCCATCAAAATAGTTTCTGTGGTGGCGAATGCTTTCGCCTCGCTTTTTTTAAACAGGTGATATTTATAATAGATGTCGCTCGTAATGGAATAAACAACCAATATATCTGCTTGTAAGCGAACGGCAGTCTCTCGTAACTGGGTAATATTGGGCTTGGTCGTCACCATCAACGAAGGTACGGGAATAACTTTTTTCACCTTGGACGAGCTTCCAATCTTATCGATCAACTCATCCACAAACGCTTGTTGTGTACGCAGGTATTCTTCGTCGGACTGCCAATAGGAAAAATAACGGCTAATCGATGAACTACCGTACTTGTAAACTGCCACCCGAACTGTATCGGGTAAACGAATTTTACCATTTAATAACCTTTGAATGTCGGACTCTGAAATGGTGCTTTCCTTATCGGTAAAAAGGGAATTTGTAATTATCTCTTGTCTGGATGGAGCAATTGGTTGGCTTGCATAGCTTGCCGGTTTCATTGTTCCGCAATTCGTCAATAAAAGGGTTAGGGCTGCTAACAAAAATAAATGGTGTGTTTTCATACTAATTAATTTTGATGGGTTTCAACTACTTCACTCTTAATTCATTAACCCGTCTCTTGACCGGAGACAGCAAAATAGTGCATTTGCCTTAAAGAATGAAAAAGCCCTTTGTCATTATTCCGTGCCAATAAAATAAAAGTTGTGACTTTATAGAATCCTTCGCATTATTACTTCAAACCGCCTATCGCATGTCGGAAGCTGAAATCCGAAAAGAGCAAGAAGTGATCGAACGATCGAAGAAAGACCCACAGGCTTTTGGCGAAATCTATGAGCATTATTTTGACCGGATCTTCAATTATATCTACCGGCAAACGGACGATGAGGAATTGGCGGGCGACCTTTGTTCTCAAACTTTTGTGAATGCGTTAAATCATTTGCATAAATATGAATTCAGGGGCTTTCCCTTTTCTGCCTGGCTTTATAAAATTGCGGGCAACGAGGTGAACAAGCACTACCGCAAAAGCAAAGGCAAAAAGGTTTTCAGCATCGAAGAACTCAAAGTGAAGGAGTTGGTGGAGCAAGCCAACGATGATTGGGATGAGGAAATGGTGAATAAGGTGATCAACTATATGAATGAGTTGCCCACCGACATGATTCAGGTTTTGGAATTGCGATTTTTTGAAGACAAAGACTTTAAAGAAATTGCATTTATTTTAGATATTACAGAAAGTGGTGCGAAAATGCGGACGTACCGGGCCCTGGATAAACTACGGACGCACTTCCACATCAAAGTAAAATACAATGGGTAAACACGAAATTCGCATGCGCAGGCAGCGGCTGACCGCTCGCGGTACCGAACGGTTTCGTAATTACGATGCGGTATTGCGCCAGCACGAACAAGAAAAACGCATGAAAAAAATTGTGCGTGTGTTCACGTTTTTGGTGTTGATTGCCGGTATCATTGTTTTGTATGTGATGGTAAACCGGTGGGAAAAGAAAGCAAAAAGTAAAGAGACTCCTAAAAAAGAAGTGCGTTTAAATAGCAATAGATTGTAATAAAATATTGGCAGGGGTTCCCCGCTCTGCGGTTTAAAGGAAATGTTTATCATCATGGCCAATACCTACTCACAGATATACATACATCTGGTTTTCGCAGTAAAAAATCGTCAAGCGCTCATTCATAAAGAATGGAAAAGTTCGCTTGAAAAATACATCACGGGCATCGTTCAAACGCAACAGCACAAATTATTGGCCATTGGAGGAATGCCTGACCATATTCACATTCTCATTGGATATCGGATGACGCAATTAATACCCGATTTGGTGGAAAACATTAAAACATCAAGCAACGCGTGGGTCAAAGCGAACAAGTTATCAAAGTTTAAGTTTGAGTGGCAGAAGGGCTATGGTGCATTTTCACATTCTCGTTCGCAATTGGACTCGGTCATCAAATACATTTTAAATCAGGAGCAGCATCATAAGAAAAAATCGTTTCGGGAAGAATATTTAGAGATGCTCAAGAAGTATGATGTATCGTTTAATAATGATTATCTGTTTGATTTTTTTGATGATCTCTACGAATAAGCATAATTGTTAATTTGAATCTCGTTTATGTTTATAGATCAAGATTTATTTTTTGTGCTGCGGTGCGATGCACCTAGAGGCTGCTTCGGATTATTTTCTACAAATATTTTGCGGCGATGCCGCATGATGACGCGTAAAGAAACAGTGGAATGTCTGACTTCGAAAAATGCTAATAAATCTGAGATGATGTTACGGTGCGATGCTCCTAAAGCTGCTATTGATTTATTTTTCTACAAATATTTTGCGGCGATGCCGCAACATGACGCTGCCATGAATCTATAATCTACCTTTGATTCATTTTCTACAAATATTTTGCGGCGATGCCGCAAGATGACTCTGCAATGGATCTATAATCTGCCTCTGATTAATTTGCTACAAATATTTTGCGGCGATGCCGCAAGATGAAGCTGCCATGAATCTATAATCTACCTTTGATTCATTTTCTACAAATATTTTGCAGCGATGCCGCAAGGATGATTATGCTGAAATTTTATTAGGATAATTTGGGATGTCCTTGGATTCATTCGATCTGATTATGCGGATGTTTGCGGCTTCGAAAATTCTAAAACTGGATGTGATGTTTCGGTGCGATGCACCTGGAGGTTGCTATTGATTTATTTTCTACAAATATTTAGCGGCGATGCCGCAAGGATGATGTATTAAAGAACACCGTAAGGTGAAGGGGCGATGGACCTTCAAAGCACAATCAATCAATTTTCTGACGCGTAGAGCGACGCCGTAGCCATTGTTAACTGACAAATCAGTTTATCCATTTTTCGTCTAAAGTAATGCCTTGTACCGAATCACCCATTTCCGGAATCGCGGCAGCGCCGCCAAAACCTTTGTAGAATGAAATCTCATCTCATATCAAGGTGCGGAGCACCGAAACATGGGCCGAACGCATAGCATAACAAAAACGAAATTAAATCACCACCTATCTGTGACCATTTTCTTGATCATGTATTATGATCACAAAACTTAAACAATTAAACTTATGGAAGCGAAGAAAAATCCCGCGTATGATTTGAGTCGACAACGAAACAAATTTTTCTTGATCGGTCTTTCTCTGAGTATTGGACTTGCTATTTCTGGTTTTGAGTGGACTTCAGTAAAGGTTCAACCAAAACCAAAAGAATATAATGAGGTAATAGCTGATCCCATCTTCTACATTCCAGCAGTAAAAATGGAATCGCCAACTACACCACCCATACAGGTAGAAAAAAGAAAACAAGAACAGAAGCAGACGGAACCTGCATTAGTAATTACCATCGTAGAAACCAAAGACCAAACAACACCCGATGAGGTCGTCCCCACTATCGACTATAAAGATAACACTATTAACTCTTTACCAATTATTGCCGATGTTGAAAATAGCGAGGATATAGTGGTTTTTGCTGAACACCAACCCGAACCCATCAACGGCCTGAAAGCTTTTTACGAACAACTTGGCAAATCCATAAAATATCCGACTCAGGCAAAACGCAATGGCACCGAAGGAAAAGTATTTGTAGAGTTTATTATCAACAAAAATGGTGAACCTTCTGATTTGAAAATTCTGCGCGGCATTGGATCAGGCTGCGATGAGGAAGCCATGCGTGTACTTGCGCTCACTAAATGGGAGCCCGGTAAGCAACGTGGCAAGCCGGTGCGGGTAAAAATGATATTGCCTATTTACTTTCAATTGGAGCGATGATCGTTAGCTGTTATTCGAAGGGGTAGATGTTGAATATTTATTGATGAAGTAGAGAAGTGGTTGATTCAAATCACTTCTCTATATTCTTTAAATCTAAAACTTAACTCGAACGGAAGCGGTGAAACATCTCCCGTAACCATCCACTCCAGAAGCATAAACCCGATAGGCTTTATCAAATATATTTTGAGCTGAAACCTGAACACCTACAAACTTGTATGAGTAACCGGCATACAAGCTAAAAATATCCCACGCAGGCATAACGTCATTCACTAAACGGATGGCAATACGCACATCCGACTTATCGCCTGCTGCTAATCGTGATTGACTCGCCGCCATGATCCACTCCGCCCGCATCCAAAAACTGGAAGGATGTGAATAGCGAATACCGAGTTTACCAAACATGGGTGGAATTCTTCGCATCGGCTCATTCTTAGTTTCATTTTGACCATGCGTGTATGTTACATTTCCATTCAGCGTAAGCGATGGCAAAACTTGCATTTCAACATCGGCTTCAAAACCTTGTACGAGTGCTTCACCTACATTTTTCTTTTGATATACAGTTCTGCCATCAAATGTGGTAGAACCCAAGTATGTCGAAGGCAACCTATCAATTAGATCTGAAAGCCTGGTTTGATAGGTGGTAATTGTCCATGAAAGTTTGGGAGCTTTATATTTAAAGCCAACCTCCACACTTGTCGAACGTTCGGGTGAAAGTCCACTGCTGGGAATTTCAAATACGTTGGCTTCGAGTGTTCCAAATTTGCTCATGTCATCTACGTTGGGAGCTCGAAACCCGGTATTCATATTTCCCATCACTCGCAATCGTGGAGTTATTGAAAACATAACACCTGCATTTCCGATCAAGTCTTGTGGATTAATTTGCTGATCACCAAATATCTTATCCATTACTTTCACAACCACGGTGTTCCATCTGGCACCGGCTAAAAACTGAAATCGCTTCCACTCGAATTGATGGTTCGTAAAGACTGCCCAATTCGAATTAATAGATCCATCTGCATACGAGCCGCGTTGCTGCGTTTCGGTATTATTGGAAGTATTAAAAACTACAGCGCTACTCGAAACATGATCTCTATAGTATTCCACTCCAGACTGAGAGCGCCACCGGGCGATCGGATTCGAATGAATTTCCGCCATTAGCCCCACCGTATTCACTTCGTCATTTTGGTTTTTAAGATCGGCTGAATTATTTTTTTGAGAGATTGTTCCCTCTACCGATCGGTTGAGTGAAGTCGTTATACGAAGCGCTTGAACCCACGCGCTTTTTGTAGTATGCTCCCATCTTATATATGCCAATTGACGTGTTTGTGGTTCAAACTCATAGATGCGGTATCCACCTTGAACTACCTGATCATAACGCGGCACATGTTGTTGCGTAGTTTGCTGAAAGGCCGCAGTAAAAACATCTCCCCGTTGGGAGCGCACCAATAATTTAGCATCTGCTGAACGCTCCTCGTAGCCGCTTGGTCGTAAGAAACCTAAGGTTCCACCAGCTAACACATCGCCATAACTTCGAACTGAAACGCCACCTAAGAATGCCACATTCTTTCCTTGTAACTCCAACTCAGGGCGAATGCTTTTTTCCATTCCGGCACTCATCCATTTAGAGGAAAGTTCACCACGCATCTTTAAACCACCCGTGCTAAAAGAAGGTGTTCGTGAGAGAAGTTGTACTACTCCACCAAGTGCATCACTCCCATAAAGCACAGATCCACTTCCACGGTTGACTTCAATACGTTCGATTATCTGAGGATCTACCGTAGAAAGATATTGGTTGGGTCCGTATCGATACGTTGCGTTATTAAGCCGAATGCCATCCACTAAAAGCAATACTTGATTACCAACCAAGCCTCTAACAATAGGAGAACCACCGCCATGATTGGTCTTTTGCACCCAAACCCCTGTTTGATTCATGAGAGCCTCAGGCGTAGAGCGTGCCTCGTATTCTTTTAACTGTGCGGAAGATATTGTGGTAGTGGCTATTGCTACATCAAATGAAATTCGTTCACTCCGTTGAGCCGTAATAGTTACCTCATTATTGAGAAGAATGGCTGTAGTTGTTAACTCTATTCGATTTTCGAAATTCTTGATAAGCATTTGCTCAACCGTTGAGTAACCAATAGCGCTTATGCGGACAAGAATTGAATCGGTTCGACTTATATCTAAGCTAAAGTATCCCAATGAATCGGTGGAAGTTCCTATTGCGGTTCCCACAACAACAATGTGGACATCCGAAATGGGATGTTGGGTGACGTGGTCGATTATCACTCCATGATATTGTGAAAAGCTTAGATGACTACTTATCAGAAATAAGAATGTAGCAACAAATCTTGCCGAACTCATCTGATCTAGTGATTCACTTTCGTTCTGCCATCATCTTTTCGTTTTGCATTCTCCTTCATATCGTCCGGGTCATCTAACTCAGGCGATTTACGAAATGCTTCCCAGTCAAAATTTTCATGCAGTGGGGTCATTGCTTTCGTTGGATCGAAAATGCGCGGATCAACAGCAATGGCATTGTACGGAGTGAAGTCAGGTTTATTTGAGAAGCAATCACTCAAATCATTTACACCAAAATCGTATTGATTCAAATAAGATGTTCCCAACACATTCCAGAATGTTTTAAAAATGCTTCCAAAGCTGTAATGCCGGTGGCTGTTGAAACTTTTCTTAGCATAAGGAGAAATCACCATCAATAAACTGCGATGTGCATCGATATGATCTCTTCCACCCTGTGCATCATCTTCGGTAACGATGATCATCATGTTTTTCCAATACGGCGTATGGCTTAGAAATTCTACAACACGTCCCAACGCCAAATCATTATCGGCCATGTAACTTTCGTTGAACGGAAAGCCCGCTGCCTGTCGCTCGCCTGCTCCATGATCGTTAAGTAACTGCAACGTGAGCACAGAAGGTAATTCACGCTTGGGTTGGATATATCTTTCTGTAATTTCATCAATAAAAATATCTGTTCTGAATTGATCTGGTATGGCCATATTGAATGTAGGAAACTTGCGTGACGTGCGATCATAGAGCGGACCTGGCAATGGATAGTTTACCAGATAGCGTACGCCGCCATACTTGAATGTAGAATCAGCAAAACTGCCTGCATCAAACTCTACTCCGAATCCAAAATTGTAAAACTCAATTCCATGTCGTTCCAAATTTTCCCACATCGAACCCGCTTGATTGTAACTCTCCGGAAAAATAGCTCCTGCTGCTCCGGTCATTCCAAACTTGCCCGGTGCTTTCGACTCTTCACGTTGGCCGCGCTTACCTCCATAAGCAGCCGGATGATGCGTTTCCATCCATTGATTGGGATATGTATTCGTCAACCACACGTGTCCATCAGCTGATACATCGGAGTCTACATAAAAATTATCGCTGATACTAAATCGCTCCGCCAACGCTAAGTGATTCGGCATAACGGTAGCATTTTCCACTTTCAGTGTCTTATTTCGATTGGTGAACGAAACATTTTTCGCATAGTGAGCCAACGAAGCATCTCCTTTTCCCGAAGGCAATTGACCAAACACCTCATCGTATGTTCTGTTCTCTTTCGAAATGAAAACAATGTACTTGATAGGTGATTCTTTTTCTGTTGGGAAACTTGGGATTGGATTCTCATCCGTTGACGATGTAAGCTCTCGCAGTTGAAAATTATTTTCCAAAACTTTCTGAGTCAGCGATCGGATAGTTTCATCGGAAGGAATATCAATCACCGAAACTGTTCCTAACATCAACGAGCCGATATAGCTGGATTTATCTTTGTGAGTAGCTTCAAAATCGGCACCACCATTCGCGCCACTTCCAAAACCTTTTGCATTCGAAACAATCAATTGCTTTCCATCGGGGGTCACTTTAAGCTTGGAAGGAAACCAACCCGTGGGAATGTGCCCAATTACTTTTCGAGTTGGCAAATCAATTACAGCCACGGCATTGATTCCCGCTTCAGCTACATACAGTCTTTTCTGATCTGGAGAAACGGTTAACCCAAATGGAATGACTCCCTTTAAATTACCGAGCCGCTCATCGAGTTTCAACTCAATGCTCTCAATTACTTTTCCCTTGGCCACATCAATCACCGAAATATTGTCGTTGTTTCCATTGCTTACAAAAACAAAATCATTTGTGGCTACCAGCGAATTCGGGCTTGACCCGCCCACAGCGGAAATTCCTTCAACCTCCTCTCCTACCAAAATACCAGTTTTGACTTTGGCAATTACTTCGGGCTTCGGTTTACTTACATCAATCGACCAAACCGAAAAAGATTCTGGAGCATTCGGATCTCCGAGTCCGGCAAATTCAATCGAGTCGTTCTTTACTCCTTCGCGCATCTCTTTCGAACCAAACGCTGAGGTTGGATACTTCGCAGCTGTTTCATTTAACTGTTTCTTATTTAGGCTTTTGATATAACTGTACTCGAACATGCCTACGTTGGCAACGAATACAGTCTTTTGATCGGGAGACAAAGCGATTCCAAACGGATAGCGGCCGGTTTTAACATTTTCAATTACTAGATTGGTTTTTGTGTCGATGATGATCATGCGAAAACCAATTTGATCGACTGCGTATAACCGCGAACCATCATTGCTCAACACAAGATCGCCAATGTATCCATCGTTGTAATCAGTTCCATCAAATGTTTTGTTGCAATTGATCTCAGCTAACTTCTTATTTGTTATTAAATCGAAAACGTAAATTCGATTTTGTTGACCGCCTGCCACATACACTTTTTGGTTATTCGGTGATATGGCCAATCCCATGAAGGTTGCCTCAAGCAACCCTTTTTCAGGATTAGTGGATTCCGGAATTTGTTTTATTACAGGAGCGTCCGAATTAAAATTCGTAATGATTGAAATGGAAAAAGGACCTGTACCGGAATTTGCTGTGATAATGGTATTTCCATCGGGGCTCAGCGTTAAACCAAATGGATGTGGCGCAACGGTAATTTGCTTGCCAGATGGTGTGATGATGCGCCCGTTGGGCAGAATGGTTTCATTCGTCCGATCAATTTGCGTGTAGCGATCACCGGCAGGTGCCGTGGCCATCCATACATTTTTAGTAGATTTATCTTCAGATTTTGAACAAGATGAAAAGATAGCAACTGCAATTAAAAGTATAGATAAAGAAAATCGTTTAGTTTTCCTCAATAGGGGTGTGATCATCTTATTAGGTTTAAGGTTGTTTCAAATCTAAATAAACTTTTTGTACTTCAGGAACTTTCTAGTTGTCTACATAACCGATGTGTTATAAAAACTCCACATAATTACTTTGCAATCACTTCAGTTAAAACTTCTCCAACAGGTTGTTCATTGGAATAGTTTAATCCAAGCAAAGCAGCCATTGTCTTGGCAACTTGATTTTGATACAATTGACCAGACTTTACCTCGCCTAATGCAGGTGTATCAGGACCTAAAAACCCCATCCAGATTTGTGTAGCTTCTGGTACTTTCTGACCATGGTGTTTCCAGCCTTCTGCATCAGCGCCGCGGCCATGATCGCACGTGATGATGATGGTTGTTTTGTTTTTGTACGTTGGATCAGACTGAATGTAATTCCACAATTCACTAATGAAGCGATCGGTATAGTGCGCTGAGTTAAGATACGCTGCATACTCACCACCATGTGCAAAGTCGTCTGTCTCATCAAAAGCAAAAAACATCACTCGTGGCTTGTTCTTCTTCAGGTACTCTAAGCCGTAATAAAATGTAAATGCATCCAATCGCACGTCGCCTAACGGGTTCGGCAAAGATTGTGTCAACTGATTCATTATCTGTTCGCGTTCCGTTAGTTTTTTGTCTTTGATAGGCTCCCAGCCTGTGCTTACATACACACCGCTGCGCTTATCGTTAATAATGTAAGGGAAAACATCCCATGAGGTGAAAGCGGCTACTTTATTCTTAAAGGCTGGCAGAGAATTGAAATACTCTAAAACATTTTTGTTGGGGTTGTAAAATTTATCGTTGCTGTGAATTCGCTCATTGTCAGCATGGCCGGTGAGTATTTCGTTGTAGCCCGGGTAGGAAAATAATTGGTTGTTGGTGATATCTACTTTACTTCCGGCTGTGCGATTGCCATACAACTGACCTTGCGTGGCAATGGTATTCCAGAAAAAAGGAAACAAAGCTTTTCTTCTTTCGGTTAAATCATTGCGCCAATATTTTTCCTTGAGCTTTCCATCTTTCAAATGTTGTTGCTGGCGCATAAAAGAAGAATCGGCACCGTTGAATACTTCCTGCCAACGCATGCCATCCAGCGTGATGAGAATAACATTTTCCGTTTTTATTTTTTGTTGTGCTACGAGACCTTGGGCGATTACAAAGAGCAAAATAGTTGATATATAAATTCTCATATTGATTTATTAAGAAAACGAAAAGAAAAAAAATCCGGAGCCGTTAGGCTCCGGAAATTTTGATTAAAACACGCAGCATATATTTTTATGTGGGAAAAATTAATCCTTATCCCACCAAACCTTGGTATTGATGATATCCTCACCTTGTCGTGCGACTGCTTCACTTCTGTTTTTCGCATTTAGCGATTGCTCCGCCTGAGGATAAATGTATCTGACAGGAATCAGGTTATTATTTAAGTTACCTGCTCCTGGTGTTAAGACAGGTAGTCCAGATCGTCTCCAATCGGCCCATGCTTCTAAACCATTAAAGAACAGCGCCACCCATTTTTGTCTAGCGATTAAATTTAATTTTTCGGCTTTTGTTCCAGTATATGCTACACCGACTTGGGTTAAATAATTACTTGGAAGAGTTAGGTTAATGCCGTAAGAGGTTGGAACAATGGTTCGGTAATAGTCAAAATTTGAATTGATTCCATTGAGGTAATAGGTTTCAGCTACACCTGACGTAACAAGATCCCTTTCTCGTGCTTCAGCCAAAATAAACTGAAGCTCAGAATACGTCATCAACAAACCTCTTGATGCATTTGCAACAGGAGCTGAGCTGTTACAGACTAAACAAGCGAATGTCAGTCCAATACGGGAAACTCCTTGGGGCCCACCGTTATAACTCAATGCTTGTGTATCCTCCAAGCCATTAGGTATACCCTCAACTTTTGGCGTGCCTGCTGCTACCGATGCTTCAGTTGGGCGACCAAAAACATTAAGCCTAGGATCGCCAATACTAGTCAAATAATCACTAAGTGTTTTACTCAAACGGTATTCGTCAAAAGAGCCGACACGTGAAGTGTATAATGGCCACTGATTCGGCGCAGCAGCCTGATAAATCAGTGCAGCGTTATCCGTATTACTTTCAAATACTGGGTTTTGTGTGACATTGGTCAAAATTGATTGCATGTCCGCCTTTACATCTCGCTTATTTGATATCCGCATCAAATAACGAAGTCGAAGCGAATTAGCTAGTTTTCGCCATTGGGTAATATTGCCATTGTAAATCAAATCACCAGTTACTGTTTCTGAACTAGTTCCCAGAATCTCATTTGCTTTCTTCAAATCCGCTAAGATGCCGTTGTAAATCGCTTCTTGTGTGTCATACTTAGGTGTGTAGTTACCAGACAATTTTCCTTTCGTTGCATCAGTATAAGGGGCATCTCCGTAAGTATCGCTTACAACAGAAAACATCCACGACTTCAAAATAAGAGCTATACCTAAATAGTTGTTTTGAACTGGATTAGCTGTTTCCGCAGCAGTAATTATATTCTGAACATTCCTTAAATTACTAAACACACTATTCCAAACGCCAGAGCGCTCGCCCCACAAATAACGGTCTTCATTTACAAACTGAATCTTTGCAGTGTGTTGAATTACTATGTTGCCGATACTCCATGCCTCATTTACTTGATCGTTAATGGTATTACGTATAACACCTGATAACAAGAGGTTAGGTGTTACCGCAGTCGGTACGTTCGGATTCGTGTTTACTTTTTCAAATCCATCGTCACAGGCGGTAGCCATAGACAGAGCAATACATGCTGCTATAAACTTCTTAATGCTTTTCATGATTGATATTTTGCTATCATTTAAAATTTAAAACCAATATTGAATCCATAACTTCTGGAAGAAGGTATAGACATATTCTCAATTCCTGGAAGAGCAGTTCCTCCAGTATAAGACATTACCTCAGGGTCTACATGTGGCACATTGGTCCAAAGAGCCAAATTCCTTCCCACCAATGAAACAGTTACACTTCGGAAAGGCATTTTGCCAAAAACTTTGTCGGGAATAGTGTATCCGATTTGGATCTCACGCAACTTTACAAATGATGCATCATACATTACACCTTCGGCAATATTTCTTCCTCCAGTATAAGCTGTATGCCATTGACGAGGTAACACACGGTTATCATTTACCTTAAAAGATCCATCCGGATTCCGATTAACCCCAGAGCCTACTACATAGGTTCCTATTGGTGCATTGAGTAGCCGTGGATCAGCAGAAGCTAGGGCCTGTGAATAATATCCATTCTCACGACCCTGGAGCGTTTCCGTGATAATTCCGCCTTCTCTTCCAACAGTTTGAGTTTCCGAATAAATTTGTCCACCCTGACGAATATCAAACAATACACCAACCTTTACACCTTTAAAAGAAAATGTACTGTTAACTCCAGCCATCCAATCAGGATTGTAGTTACCCAATTTTATTCTTTCCGTAGTTGCTATAGGGCGACCGCCACCTTGTCCTTGAGCGTTTGGATTTGTAAAAACTTGTTGACCTACAAACTGCCCAGTTGCATCATAATAAGGTTTCGAAGGATCTGTATTTTGTACACGAGCATAACCAATGCCGTAAAAATCACCCATTCGCTGACCTACACGTGCTTCAATAGAAACTCTTCTGGTAGCGAGGACGTAATTGTTTAGTCCATTTGAAAGCGAAACTACCTCACTGCGATTACTTGAGAAATTTATATCCAAATTCCATTGAAAGCCATTGGAAAGTCGAACCGGTATTGTGTTCAACATTACCTCAAAACCGTAGTTTTTGATCTCACCTGCATTTATCGATAAGCTATTGTATCCGCTTGTGATTGACAGTGGAATGTTGAGAATTTGATTCTTCGTTAATGTTTGGTAATAGGTAAAGTCTAAACCTAGACGATTTCCGAAAAACCGAACATCAAAACCACCTTCATAGGCTGTACTAATTTCTGGCTTCAAACTAAAGTTCGCCAAACGATCTGTTTCACCATATACTTGTGTAGAGCCGAATGGATCGCTTGGATTGAACGATTGTGTAAAGGTAAAGGCATCGGTATCATTTCCAACTTGCGCTATGCTGGCACGCGCTTTAGCAAACGAAATGAATTCCGGTAATTCAACCATATCCGATACTACTGCACTCAAAGCAGCTGATGAGTAGAAATAAGAATTATTTTCTGAGCCAATACCGGCATCCTTCAAGGCCTTTGGCAATGTCAACGCACTTGACCAGTCATTCCGAGCCGTTAAATCGAGATATAAAATATTCTTGTATCCGAGTTGCGCTGAACCATACAAACTGTTAATACTCTTTTGTACATCCGATTGACTGCTTTGAAGAGCCGCTCTGAAGTTGGTTAAATTATATACACCCGGAATATTTAACTGAGGGGCATTTATCTCTAAAAACTCAGACTTTTGACGTAACTGATTTCCACCGATAGAAGCCGTTAATGTAAATACCGATGGAACAATCTCCTTATTGAAGGTCAACAAGAAATCACTATTCCTTTCTTCTGTTACTATGTTTGTTTCACGGTATTGACCAAAAGGGAAACGCTGTGTGCTAAAGGCTCTTCTGTATTGACGTCTTTCATTGCCATAATCCAGTGCAGTCCGTAACTGAAGACTCAGCCACGACGTGAAATCATACTTTAAAGAAATATTACCAATGATTCGATCCACATTTTGACCATTGGTATTTTCGTAGACAGTAAAATAAGGATTGTCGTGATAGTTATAATTCCAACCAAACTGCCTTGTACCTTCTAAACCAGGCATCCAATAATTTCTAAGTGACTCCATATCCACTGAACGAGGCAACCAACAATTAAACAAATACATGATATTTTCGGTGCCATAGCTGATCGAGGGACGATTGCCACTTTCGCTCTTAATGTAACTAACAAAGGCTCGTGCTGAAAATTTATCTGTTATATTGTATCCGCCTCCAAACGACACCGTATTTCGCTTCAAATCTGTATTGGGAACGATGCCTGTTTGATCAAGATTAGTATAAGAAAGTCTAAAATCACCACTTTTATTACTTCCAACTAGTGCAACATTGTTTGTGAAAGTCTTTCCAGTCTGAAAAAAATTCTTTACTCCATCCTTATCATTTCTCCAAAGCGTTGGAGTTATTACACTTCCTGCTGGGGCATTCAGATCCCCTCCTCTAAATGCAATAGGTGTGCCATTCAATGTTCTGGGAGAATTAAACTGTGCATAAAGTTGACCATTAAACGCAGGACCCCAGCTTTCGTCAGTGCCGTCTGTTAAACCTGCGCCCCCTCCATTAACGAATGCAAAATCTCCACCATTGCCGTTACCTTGTCCATAAACATTTTGGTAGTCCGGCAATCGAAGAGCAGACTCAAAAGTAGTATTTGAATTGACCTCTACTCCAATTCCCTTCGTGCCACGACCAGACTTCGTTTTGATGACAATTACACCATTGGCTGCTCGTGACCCGTAAAGAGCAGATGCCGCGGCTCCTTTGAGCACAGTCATTGATTCAATATCATCGGAGTTGACAAAGCTTGCACCATTTCCAAAATCCACCTCAAGGTTGCTTCGTCCTGATCCGCCAGAAATACCATTGCTAATGGGCACCCCATCAATTACATATAAAGGTTGATTTTTATTGAGATCCAACGACCGTTCACCTCTAATTGTAACTCTCGAAGATCCGCCTACACCAGAATTGCTACCAATTACAGTGACCCCAGCAATTTTCCCTGCTAATTGATTAGAAATATTAGTTTCTCTAGCGGTGGTCAATGACTTTCCATCAACACTCTGCACTGAATAGCCTAAACTTTTTTTCTCTTTTTCAACACCCAAGGCAGTAACCACGACCTCAGATAGTTGCTTAGCATCAGGAACTAAAACAATATCAATTGTTGTTCGGTTACTAATAGATACTTCCTGTGTTGTATATCCTACAAATGAAAATAAAAGTACATCATTCGCAGAAGTAGCATTAATTACAAAGGCACCATCGCCATCTGTAATTGTACCATTCGTAGTACCTTTCACTAAGATGTTAACTCCCGGGAGTGGGCTTTGATCTTCTCCAGAGAGCACGCGTCCGGATACCGAATACTGTGCCATGGCAGTTGTGCCCGCCATGATCATAAACAAAACTGGTAACAGACTGTGTGCCAGATGTTGCTTACGAAATTTGAATCGTAAAAATTGAAGCATAAGTGTGATTGGTTTAGTTTTCGCTAGTCAGATTAGCTTGCTCAAAGATTGTGTTATCACTTGACGTTGAGTTTAGAGCAAGGTTATTGATCGGTTAAGATTCACCCGATCGAACCACAAAAGTTAATGGTGGCTTAAAGCACATTTTGAAAAAATGCCTTTTCTATTCGCGCAATGATGTCTTTTCAGTAACAATCAGATAACATCTGCACGCTAGCTTGCTTACTCAACCAAAAGTTGACAAATAGTAAACAACCATTTATGATTCACGAAGAATTGATTACCCTTGTTGCGAAGAGAATCAAAGCATTACGTCTTGAAAAAGGAATTACACTTCAAACACTGAGTGAGCGCACCAACCTTACCAAAGGCCTCATATCCAAAATTGAAAACACGCGAACGATCCCATCTTTGCCTGTGTTTTTTACATTGATACAATCTTTAGAGATAAAGCCAAGCGAATTCTTTGACGCAATGAGTGTCACTAAAAACCAATCTTATCTGCACTTTAAGAAAAAAGAATATCGTCTGATCAAGAAAGAAGATCGACCCGGATTTGAATACAAACACATCTTTGCGCACTCCCTTCAAAGTTGCACGATGGAAACTGTTTTGCTATCCATCAAACCTCATGCACAATCTAAACCCACCACCACCGATGGATTTGAATTTAAATACATTGTATCTGGCGACTGCGACTACTTTATAAATGAAACTAAAATAGCATTGCGCGAGGGCGACTCTATCTTTTTTGATGCCTCACAACCGCATTACCCCATCAACAACTCCAAACGAAAAGTAGTAATGCTGGTGATCTATTTCCTAACGCTAAAATAAATTCGCAATTCGGTAACAGGCACTTCATAAAGTTTAAGCATATTGAACGCTGGATAGTATCGTGTATGAAAAATGAATACGATTTAATAGTAGTAGGCGCGGGCGTGCTCGGCACATTTCATGCCTATCACGCTGCCCGGTTGGGAAAGAAAGTACTGCTCACCGAAAAAGATCAGTACCCAACGCAAGCAACAGTGCGCAACTTCGGACAAGTAGTTCCGTCTGGCATGGGCAGCGAATGGTTTAATTATGGATTGAAGGGCATTGCCACCTACCAACAAATTCAATCGGAGTTTGACATCTCCATCCGAAATAATGGCAGCGTATACATCGCCTCCGACGATGCTGAAATACAATTAATCCACGAGCTAAAACAAGTGATGGATAGCCGCAGCTATGAAGCACAACTGTTATCTACTACACAGTGCTTGAACAAATGGCCGGTGTTGAATGAAGGCTATTGCAAGGAAGCACTATTTTTTCCTCAGGAACTGAGTGCCGAACCCGAAACACTTATCCATCGACTCCTTATTTACATTGCGCAAAAGTTTCCCCTCCTCACCTATCGCCCCGCTACTACCATTATTGATTGCGAAGTGAAAGGCGATCGTGTGGTTGTTACAAGTCATCTAAAAGAAAAATTCACGGCCGATCATGCAATCATTTGCAATGGAGGTGAATTTAAATTGCTGTTCGCCGATTTATTTCGAAGAAGTGGTATTGTAGTGAGCAAACTTCAAATGTTGCGCACGACAGCCATGCCTGCTGTGCCGTTGGAAGGAAACATTCTTACCGGCCTTACCATACGACGATACGAATCATTTCAAGAGTGCCCTTCCTATGCTTCCGTGCAAACGCCGCCACACCTTACCGAACTAAAGAAGTGGGGCATTCATATTTTATTTAAGAAGGCCATCGATGGCTCTATTATTATTGGTGACTCGCACGAATATGCTGAAGCTAGTAAAACTGATGATCTTGGATTTTCGCAAAACGAATACATCAATCAACTAATGTTGAACGAAGCCAAACGAATTGTTACTTTTGATATAAACCACATTGCACAAAGCTGGTCCGGGTTTTATCCGCAACACAATGAAAAGGACATAGTTGAAATGGATATTGAAAACCGAATACATATTCGCACTGCCATTGGTGGAAAAGGCATGACTACATCTGCCGGATATGCTGAAGAAAGTATCCTGAAAATTCTAAAGCCTTAATAATGTGGGCCAATTACCACACCCACAGCAACTACTGCGATGGCAAAAGCACCTTCGATCAACATTTGGAGAAGGCTTTGCAACTCCCGATGAAAGCATTGGGATTTTCATCGCACGCGCCAGTTCCATTTGATTGCCTGTGGTGCATGAAAGCAAACCGGTTGGAGGAATACATTGCTACGCTCCAAAACCTAAAATCAAAATATACAGGCCTCGAAATTTATTCCGGTTTGGAAGTTGATTTTATACCGCACGTAATCGGCCCGCGGCAATTTGCAAATCAATTGGACTACACGATTGGCTCTATCCATTTTGTCGATGCTTTTGAAAATGGAACGCACTGGGAAATCGATGGATCTCACGCTGTGTTTTTGGATGGGCTTGAAAAAATCTTTAAGAACAACTACCAACATGCGTTTACGCGCTACTTTGAACTCACACGCGAAATGATTGACCACGATTGCCCGACTATAATAGGGCATTTGGACAAAATGAAAATTCAGAACCCGGGCAACAAATTCTTTTCTGAATCAGAATCGTGGTATCAACAAGAAGTAAAAGAAACAATTACTGCCATTGCCCATTCGAATGCGATTGTAGAAGTGAACACACGTGGCATCTACCAAAAAAAATCAGATACGACTTATCCTAGTCCCTGGATATTAGAATTGATCCGAGAGGCAAACATCCCCATCACACTCAGTTCAGACGCACACCATGCCGATGATTTGATCAATCAATTTGCGTCGTCTGCCGGCTTGTTGTCTCACATCGGTTTTAAAAAAATTCACATTCTGTATCATGGTGAGTGGAAACCGTTTAACTTTAATGAAAAAGGAATAGAATTTTGAAACCAACACCCTCACGCATCCACCAGTGGCTAAAACAAACGCACGGCATTTGGTTTACCATCTACGCTTCGCTGGCAGCATTTTGTTTGTACACCTGCGTGTATGCGTTTCGCAAAACATTTGCAGCCGCCACCTTTGAAGGATTATTCTTTGCCAACATTAGTTACAAGGTATGGCTCGTCACCTTTCAGGTCATTGGCTATGCGCTTTCCAAATTCATCGGCATAAAAGTTATTTCCGAATTAAAAGCGCACTCGCGGGCTTTTGGCATTCTATTGATGGCCGGCATTGCGGGGGGCTCCTGGCTTTTGTTTGCTTTGGTGCCAGCGCCTTACAATATCATTTTTTTGTTTTTCAACGGTCTTCCACTCGGCATGGTATGGGGTATGGTATTTGGTTATTTAGAAGGTAGACGAATGACCGAAGTGCTGGGCGCATCGCTTGCAGTAAGTTTCATTTTCTCAGCCGGCTTGTGCCGATCGGTGGGGGCATACATCATGCGCGACTGGGGAACATCGGAATATTGGATGCCTTTTGTCACCTGCGCTTTATTTACGTTGCCGCTCTTGCTCTTTTTGTACCTGCTCAATCAGGTTCCGCCTCCCTCTGAATTGGATGAACAATTGCGCACCAAGCGCGCCCCGATGAATGCGCAGGAACGCAAAGCTTTTACAACCACTTTTTTGCCAGGCATTATTTTATTTGTGTCAGCGTATGTATTACTCACTGCCTTCCGCGACTTCAGAGATAATTTCTCAGCAGAGATTTGGAAGTCGCTCAACATGGGCGGAGATCCATCCATTTATACAAGCACAGAAATACCGGTCTCCATCATCGTACTAATTTGTATGGGTAGTTTAATGCTGATTAAAAACAATCAACTCGCGTTGATGATTAATCATCTGGTCATTGCGTTCGGCCTTGTATTAATTGGTGTTGCCAACTACTTTTTTCAACAACAACTTATTGAACCTAAAACATGGATGGTATTGATCGGCCTGGGTTTGTACCTGGGATACATTCCTTTCAACAGCATTTTCTTCGACCGTCTGATTGCTGCCTTCAAATACACCAGTACGGTGGGCTTCATCATGTACGTGGCCGATTCGTTTGGATACCTCGGTAGTGTTGGCGTACTCTTCTTTAAAGAATTCGGCTATGCCAAACTCAGTTGGCTCTCGTTCTTTATTTCGGGCGGCTACATTGTGTCAGCCATCGGCACGTTGCTAATTACCGGGTCAATGATTTATTTTCATTACAAGCACAAGTCGTGGAAAGCGACACTTCGTCACTAATCAATGCCCACAATTTTCAACACCTCGGGTATATGTTGAATGATGTGTGTATGAGGAGCGGCAGCCAATTGATCATGCGTAAATGCACCAGAGGTAATTCCAATCACCAATCCACAACCGGCTGCATTACCTTCCCCTAAATCGGAAAGCGTATCTCCTACTTTGGCTACACGTTTGGAATCGGTTACTCCCGCCAACTTCATCGCTTTAAAAATCATGTCCGGATGTGGCCTACCATTTTCTACTTCATCACTGGTAATGCTTCCATCGATCAAACCGTTTTCCTGCCAGGCCATACGCACCAAAAGTGCATTTACAATGGGGCGATCAAAACCGGTGTCTACCATTACTTTAACACCCTTTTCTTTCAGGCGACGGAAGGTATCGCTCACGCCAGCGTTCTCTTCTACCGAAGCATCTTGTTCGTAAAACGAAATCATGGAGCTGACAAAGTCGGTATGAATCTGGTGGATTAAATCAACGGAGGGGTTCGGGTGTTGCAATGATTCAAGTAACTGTGCAATGGCAACAGGCTTTGGAATACCCATTACTTTGTTGGCTTGCTCAATGGTGATGGAGAGCCCCACCTTCTCAAATGAATTTTTCAGCACACGTTGCACGTCGAAGTTTTCCTTTACAGTAGTGCCGGCAAGGTCAAATACAATTAAATCGATCATGGAGTAGGTTCTATTTTAAAACAAGAAGGAGATAAAATTATCCATTTCCATCTAAAGCGGAGCGAATTAATCATTTCTTAACGTCAGCAGGCTCCATTTCTCTTGCGTGTTACTCTATCTTGATGTTTCATAAAACCAACTTACCTATGAATGCTGAGCAAACCATCCACGAGATTTTTGAACTCTATCAAAAGTTTGGTCATGAGGATTACATCGGCGAAGCTATTTCACAAATTGAACATATGTCCCAATCAGCTCAATTAGCCATCGAAGGCGGATTTGACGATGAAGTGATCTTAGCTGCTTTTTTTCATGATATCGGGCACATCTGCGTAAGCCGAAATCGTGCGAATGACATGGGCGGCTTTGGTGTAAAAAGCCACGAGAAAATTGGTGCCGACTTTTTGCGCGAAAAAGGTTTTTCAGAGCGCACCGCGCAGTTGGTAGAAAATCATGTGGAAGCAAAAAGATACTTAACCTATCGCTACCCGGAGTATTACAACAATCTTTCAGAGGCGAGTAAACGTACTCTGGAATTTCAAGGAGGAAAAATGACACCCGAAGAGGCTACCCGTTTTGAACAAGATCCACTGTTCGAAGCGAGTATTCAACTCCGTAAGTGGGATGAGCTGGCGAAAGAAGTTAACGTTCCTTTGATTGATCTGGAAATAATAAAGGCCAAAGCACATCGTGCCCTGGCCTCCATTGAATAAGCTGATAAAATTTTATAATCCGTTTCCGTTCGTTCCCTCGTCACCGAGTGGATCAAATACCCATGTATCATCAAAGCGTGAACTTCCCGCTCTTCCGGTAGTGATGTAACCGAATTTACCAATGGCAAATGTTACAGCACCATCTCTGGTAGAAGCTTCCTTGCTCAACGAATAGTATTCTACCCATACATCTGTAACAGGATTATATTGCCAAGTGTCTCCAAAAGTAGATCCACCAACAGATCCCGTGGTAAGATAACCCAAGCCATCAATAGTGAATGTTCCACCAAAATCTCTAGACAGAGGCTGTGCAATGGTATTTCCGTTTTTATCTTTTTGATTCAATTGTGCTTTTTGCTCCCACGCTCCGGCACCATCTGCTACAGGAACATATTTCTCTACATTTCTTACCGAGATATTGTTATTGGTTCCACCAATTACGTACGCAGCATTGTCAATCACAAAAGCAGCTGCATTGATACGTTTGGCAGATAAGCTGGCACGTTGTACCCATGTGTTGGTGCCCGGTAAATATTCCCACAAATCGCTTTGTGCATTTCCGTTGTAACCCGCTCCAACAAAACCTCTGTTCGCAACGCTGAAAGCAACACAGCCATAACGTGCACCAAACGAAGTGCCATCGGCAAAATCAGCGATCTTAGTCCACTGGTTAGTTGCCGGGTTGTACTCGTAAAAATCTTTCAATTTATTCGAAGCATCATCAATACCGGTGCCAATGTAACCTTTTGATCCAATCACAAAAGCAACGGCCTGACTTCTAGCTGTGCCGGGAAAGTCTGCTTTTTTAATCCAGCTATTGGCAGTAGCATCGTATTGCCACATGTCGTTCAAACGCTTATTGCCATCTGCATTATAGCCACCTACCACATAGGCTTTGTTATCAATTACAAAACCAACGGCATTACCTCTGGTAATTCCACCAAAGTCTGCTTTTTTATCCCAAGATCCTTTCTTGGTAGTTGTAGTGGTATTCGAGTCACTTCCGCAGGCTGAAAATAGCATAGCCAGCAGACTGATCGAACCTATCGCAAATACATAGGATACATTCTTCATTGCTTTATTGATTTGTTGCATATTGAGTGTAGTAGATTTTCAATTTGATTTTATTGGTTGGGTGAAATCTGTTTCCGATTACTGCTCTTTTTACTTCTGAGTAAAGATCAGGAGAAACCAACGCCAGAGGTGTTATCGTTTCTCTGCTCGATTTGATCTCAGAATTTAAAAAAGAGGTAAGCGAAAAAGAATATTTGGTGTTGGTAGAGTATTCGCGATCGTATCGGATACTGCCTTGTAATACTTGGTTGCCGTTGCCTGGCACTCCTCCCGAAATAATATTCGATACATCTGTGGTATAACTTGCCAACACATTCATGGGTGTGGTTGTTGCATCATAGGTTGCAGGAACCAACGGCAACTCTAGCACGGCATCCAAAATCACATATTTGTTCTTTTTCAGAAAAGACTTGATAGTTGGAAATTCAACTTTGGTGTAAAGACCAATTCCCGACTGGACAAACGAAGCGTTGCCGGTTGACTCGCTGCGTAAAATTCGGGAAGTGGCGATTGAGGCAATGGGTGTTCCGGTGCGGTCTGCACTGATTTGATTGAATTGATTAAACGAGTTGGTAAACAGAAAATCAGTGAACAGGTTCAACAGAGGTCCGTCCTTGGCTTTCTTTGATCGGTAATAAAGTCTAACCTTCACCTTGGCCGTATTGAATCCTATAATGCTCGCATCGGTGTTGGAAGGAACGGATAATCGAATTCCCTTAAAATAATTCTCAATGAACCAATTAGGAATCACCGAAGTATTGCTGGTTCCCTGGTATTTGATAACATCCGGAATATTGCTTTGCACATCGTAAAATTTCATCCCAAGCGCATCCGGCAAACGAATAAAGACTGAATCGCGACGAGGCGTTGGTGCAAATGTTTTGGAGGCAAGTGGAATAGCAGAATAATTCACTTTACTTGTATTGTATAAAGCGAATGTCGGGTTGAGAATAGACACTTTATCGTTGGGAACGTATGGTGGTAGGTAGCGTTGATTGATCGGACCTGTTAATTCGCTTACTTGTAGCGTAATCAGTTTGGTCGTATCACCATAATATGCATCATTGTAGGCCAGAATAAGCCCTATTGAATCATACAAAATATCGTCAATTAAATTCGCAGGCGGGAACGTAGAAAAATATCCGATTTGAAAGTGAGAGGATGAATTAATCAATCCGAGGTAATTGTCTTTGTAGCCGCCTACCAATATAGTGCCTTTGGAAGAAGTAGGCAGCGAATCCATAAAAACAGTAGACGTAACTACTGAAAATGTATCTACATAAATTGTTTGTAGCCCGCCGGAAGTGAAGTTCTCATCGGCATTTAAGAAACCCTGATCATCACACGAAGTGGAAAAAACTGCGAGGAAAGCAAAAAACAGTAAGATGACTCCCTTATACATATCCTTAGCCTTTCTATCCATTTGAAAAATTCAGCTTCACCTAAGACTAATTGAATGATCGGAAAGTTTTAAAATCTTCTATTATTTAACACCGACAATACGTTAATTATTGTCTGAATTTAAAAAAGTGGGCTTGGAGGGATTCAAACCCCCAACCTTCTGATCCGTAGTCAGATGCTCTATTCAGTTAAGCTACAGGCCCATTTCACCATACTTTCAAAACTATTTGATGCCCGTTTGCATCATTCGTTTAGTAATTGGTCGGCAAATTTAATAGAATAAATGCGTAAGGCAAGTGTTGATTTTGGCCACTGAGTACTAATCGTGTATTTTTGCCGTTCCAAATTTAAAAAAACCTATGTTTCGTACCCTTTCTGCATCCTTCCTCCTCTTGTTACTGGCTTTTTCTCTGCAAGCGCAAGAGAAGAAACAAAGAGTTAAACGTCCGGACCTGCCGGGTGCCTTTCTGGTCGAATTTGGATTTAACAGGGCTCAGGGCACTACTCCTGTCAATTTTGAGCAAGGTTTTTGGGGCTCCCGCACACTTAATCTCTATTATCAATACCCCATTCGGTTGTGGAAAACTCGCTTTAGCTATCGCCCCACTGCCGGTTTTAGCTTCGAGCGCTATAAATTAACAAACAATTACACCTTGGATAAGGTACTTAGCGGGGATGGAACCTACCGTTTGGTGCCTGCCAGTGAATTAGGAATGCCCAATGCGGATAAAAGCATGGTGATAATGAACTACTTAGAAATTATGCCTGCCGAGTTTCGCTACGATACCAAACCGGAAGATCCGGGTCGCAGCATACACTTGACGGCCGGTATACGGTTGGGCGTTTTGTTCGAGACACATACAAAAGTCAATTATTCAGTAAATGGCGAAAGTGTAACGGCCAAAGATGCGCAGCCACACGGAATGAGCCCTGTTCGTCTTGGTTATTATGGAAAAATCGGAGTTGGCTCATTCAGCCTGTTTGGCTACTACAATGCCACACCTGTATTTCAGGAAAACAAAGGACCTAGTCAGACGAAGATGAATACCTTAACCATTGGTATCTCGCTCAGCGGATTCTAAGGTCAAAAAAAAATTATTTGCCGGTGAAAGCCGGCTTTCTTTTTTCCAGGAACGCCTGTACTCCTTCTTTGTGATCAGCAGTGGCTCCGGCAATCTCCTGGCTGTACGCTTCGTATTCGAGCATTTCATCCAAAGTGGCAGTGGTCGATTTATTTAACATCTTTTTGATGAGGCCTATTGCTTTGGTGGGTGCTTTTGAAAAATACGAGGTATATTCACTCACTGCCTCATCCAGTTTTTCTGCCGGCACCACCTTATTTACCAATCCCAACGCAAGCGCCTCCGATGCTTTTACGCGACTACCCATGGTACACAACTCAAAAGCTTTAGCCATTCCTACCAACCGCGGTAAAAAATAGGCAGATCCTGAGTCGGGTACCAAACCGATATTAATAAACACTTCGATGAGTGTTGCATCTTCGGATGCCACAATCATGTCGCAAGCCAAGGCCAACGAACAGCCTGCGCCGGCGGCAACACCATTCAACCGGCAGATGATTGGTTTTGGCAATTGCCGCATGGCGCTAATAATTGGATTGTATCGGCGTGTGAGTGAATCCATAAACGAGCGTTTCCCCTGGGCCGCACTATCTTTCAAATCCTGACCGGAACAAAATGCTTTTCCTTCGCCCGTCAACACCAGCACCCTTACTTGATCGTCTTTGGCTGCGGCTTTCAAGGCATCTTGCAATTCGTAGGTGATGGCATCATTGAGGGCATTATAAACTTCAGGCCTGTTAAATTTGATTGTAGCTACGCCACTGGCTACCTGGTAGGTAAGAAATTGAAAATTCATAGAGTTTTTATTTATACATCAAAACAATAGCAGCATTCCGCCAAAGCCAATCAGAAAGCCCACTACACTTCCGTACATCACTTCTCTCGGTGAGTGTGCATTCAGTAGCAATCGAGCCGACATGACCACGCCTGCAAGTAAGATGATGGCTACCGTGGGAAACAATAATGTATTTTGCTCCGTCACCTGATTCAATGGTAGCACAATGCCCAATCCACCACTGACTGACAAGCTATGTACGCTGATTTTATAAAAGAAAGTTATCAGCCAGGTAACAGCCACCATGGATGTGATGATCAACATAATCTTGTTGAAATTCTGACTGAAAGGTAGTTTGTAATAAATGAGCAAAGTGAAAAGCACATACAGCAACATGATGAAGGTGAATGGCAATACACGCTGCTCGCGCAACTCCATCGTGAGGCTGTTTCCATTGCCAAAAAATTTGAGCATCAGCAAGTTGATAACGGGCATCACAAATGTAAACACAAAAATCAGGCTGATGATCGTAAGTCTGTATTCGGCTTTGATCTCGATCAGTGACGGTAAAAATTTTTGAAGTAACAAAACCAGAAAGGTTGGCAACAACAAGGGGTGAAAAATGACTGAAATAATTTTGGCTGCAGTCTTCACCGTTCTTACATTTCTTTGCGTAATCGGGCCACCGGAATATTCAATTGTTCGCGGTATTTTGCCACCGTTCGGCGGGCAATGTTATACCCTTTTTCGTTCAGCATTTCTTCGAGCTTGTCGTCAGCCAAAGGTTTGCTCTTGTCTTCTGCGTCAATAATTTCTTTAATAATCTGCTTTACCTCGCGGCTGCTAACTTCTTCGCCCGAATCGGTAGCAATACCTTCCGAAAAGAAATATTTCAAAGGAAAAATTCCAAAGTCGGTCTGTACGGTTTTGCTGCTGGCAACGCGGCTTACCGTCGAAATGTCCATGTTGATAAGTTGTGCCACGTCTTTCAGAATCATTGGCTTGAGTTTGGTCTCATCGCCTTCTAAAAAATAGTCAAATTGAAAATCGACAATGGCGCGCATCGTTTTCAACAAAGTAAGTTGCCGCTGACGAATGGCATCTATGAACCACTTGGCTGCATCTAATTTTTGCTTTACGAACGATACTGCCTCTTTTAGTTTCTTGTCTTTTTTGTCGCTCTTCTCATACGCATGAAACATCTCGTTGTACGATCGGCTGATGCGCAGCTCGGGGGCATTGCGCGAATTGAGCGATAACTCCAATTTTCCGTTGTTATTCACTAAAATGAAATCCGGAATAACATATTGATTTTTTACCATTCCTGAAGTGCCTTCTCCACCCGGCTTTGGATTGAGACGCACAATCAATTCGATGGCATCTTTGATGTAATCTTCATCATCTAAATCCAGTCGCTTGAGAATGCGTGCATAATGTTTCTTGGTAAATTCATCATAGCATTCAGTCAGGATGCGCTTGGCTACGATCACATCTACATCCTGGCCATCATCCATTCTTTCCAGTTGCAACAGCAGACATTCCCGCAGATTGCGTGCAGCAATTCCGGCCGGATCAAAAGCTTGGATATTTTGTAAAATAGACTCTACTTCTTCAAGGTTGGTTTCGAGCCCCTGTGAAAAGGCAAGGTCATTGACAATTGAATCGAGTTCGCGGCGAATGTAGCCGTCGCCCTCTATGCTACCAATCAACTGCTTCCCGATGGTGTAACTTTTTTCATCCAACCCCAAAAAGCCGAGTTGTGTCATCAGGGTTTCGTGCAACGATGTGGCCGTAGCGATGGGCAACTCACGGTCTTCATCGTCATCACCATCGTTGTAGGTTTTGTAGCTGGAATAGTCGTCATCCCGCAGATAGTCGTTGATGTCAATCTCATCGTTGGGGTTTACCTCTTCGGCGGGAGAATCGCCTTCCGGCACTTCTTCACTCGGAATTTCGTCGGGCGTGTTGTCATCGATCCGCTCCTCTTCTTCGCCCTGTTCCAACACCGGGTTCATCTCCAACTCTTCTTCAATACGGTTCTCTAACTCGGCGGTAGGTACTTGCAATAGCTTGATGAACTGAATCTGCTGGGGAGACAGTTTTTGCTGGAGTGATTGATTAAGTCCTAAACGCTGCATATTCAGCTCGCAAGTTATCAATTCGACAGGTGATTGTAAAATAGTTGTTTGGTTATTAGTTGTAAAGGCAGCCAGACGGTTTTTGTCCTTGGTAAAAATGTGGGTCTTTTAGCGGTTCTTCGTTTTTATTCATTGCATTCACTATTTCACTTTGATTAAAAATACAAAATGCCTTGTTTTGCGATCCGTCACACTTTCAAAGTGTTACAATCAAAAAAACCGAAGCCAATGAAGAGAACTCGAATCAAAGAATTGCTTGCCATGACCCCGGAAGGGCAGCAGGTAAAAGTACAAGGTTGGGTGCGCACCTTTCGCAACAATCAGTTTATTGCCATCAACGATGGCTCGTGCATCCACAATGTGCAGGCTGTTGTAGCCCTTGATTCCATCGATGATTCCACTTTAAAGCGCATCACCACCGGCTCGTGTCTTTCCGTAACCGGCGTATTGATTCCTTCTTTAGGAAAAGGGCAATCGGCAGAAATAAAAGTAATGCACCTTGAAATTTTAGGAGACAGCGATGCGGAAAAATTTCCGCTTCAACCCAAAAAACACTCATTGGAATTTTTACGCGAAATTGCGCACCTTCGTCCGCGTACCAACACCATCAGCTCAGTGATGCGCATGCGTCATGCGATGGCCTTTGCCATTCATCAATTCTTTAATGACCGCGGATTCAAATACGTACACACCCCCATCATCACCGGTTCGGATGCCGAGGGTGCAGGAGATATGTTTCGTGTAACTACGCTAGACATCAACCAACCTCCTCGCACGGAAGATGGACACATCAACCATAAAGAAGATTTCTTTGGCAAAGAAACCAACCTGACGGTATCGGGCCAATTGGAAGGAGAAACATACGCGATGGCATTGGGTGAGATTTATACATTCGGCCCCACGTTTCGCGCAGAAAACTCCAACACCACACGGCACCTAGCCGAGTTTTGGATGATCGAACCAGAGATGGCATTCTACGATATTGAAGATAACATGCAGTTGGCTACGGACATGCTTCAATATCTGGTGAAATATGCGCTTACGCACTGTGCTGATGATCTTGAGTTTTTGAACAAGCGGGCGCAGGAAGAAGATGCAGCGAAGCCACAAGACCAACGCAATGAACTCAGCTTGCTTGAACGATTGAAGTTTGTAGTTGAAAATGATTTTCAGCGACTGACCTATACTGAAGCGATCGACATTCTGCGGAACTCTACACCCAACAAGAAAAAGAAATTTCAATATCTCATTGATCAGTGGGGTGCGGATCTACAATCGGAGCATGAGCGCTATCTGGTAGAGAAACATTTCAAAAAGCCGGTGATTCTTTACAACTATCCGAAGGACATCAAATCGTTTTACATGCGTCAAAATGAAGATGGAAAAACGGTTGCTGCCATGGATGTGCTCTTCCCCGGCATTGGCGAAATCATTGGCGGATCGCAACGCGAAGAGCGCTATGAAAATCTGGCGAAGCGAGTAGATGAATTGAAGCTTCCTGAAAAAGATTTATGGTGGTACATGGAACTACGCAAGTTTGGAACAGCACCCCACAGCGGTTTTGGTCTGGGCTTTGAGCGACTGATGTTGTTTGTTACCGGAATGACCAACATCCGCGATGTGATCCCTTTTCCACGTTTTCCGAAAAGCGCTGAATTTTAATAAAGGGAGGTAGTCGAACTACTTCCTCTTGATGGCTAAGAGGGGTATTGAACCCAAATAGGCGAGTGTTCGTGTTACACTTTTCGCGAAAAGCTTTTCTTCCAGGCTTAGCTTATGGGTAAATGTGGTCAGCAAATCGGCATTGGTTAGCTTGATATAATTGTCGATTGCCTTAGGAATATCTTCTTCTAAAATCAATTTGAAGTCTAGCTTCTTGTAGTTTACCTTCTTAATGATTTCTTCTACCTGCGCTTTGGCTGCTTCTACTTTCTTATCGATGATGGGTGTTACGTGAATCATGTGAACACTTGAGCCATAGATTTGGGCAAACTCTACGATCATGTCGAGTTCCTTTTGTGTGTCTTTCAAATCAGAGGCGTAGACGATGTGCTCCAGATTTTTATATTTGGCAAATTCCGGAATGGCCATCACCGGCACGTTGCAATCATCAATTACGGAAACGGTGGTTCCTCCCAATCGCACTTTCTTCAATGCACTGGCACCGCGCGATCCCATCACAACAATGTTGGTTTTGTTTTTATCGGTGTAGCGTTTCACCATCTCTGCTACTGTGTGCGAGCGAATGGCTTTAAATTCAATTTTGTAATTGCCTTTCACTTCCTTGCGCAGCTCTTCGATCAGAGCACTTCCCTCCTCTTCGGCCACCTGCACCATCGTTTTTTCAATTTGCTTCATACGTAGGTTTGTCTTTTGAACGCCATCAAAACGGATGATGTTGAGGATGGTGAACTCTGCCTGAACCGGAGCCGCCATTTGAATGGCAAACTTGATAGCGATTTTGGATAATTCAGAAAAATCAGTGAGCAAAACGAGCTTAGGTGTTGCCATAGGTAAAAGGAATAATTCAAAAATAAACCATTGGCGGGCAGCAAAAAAGAGATTAAGGATGTAAATTTCCACTCTCTATCAATCGATTTAAACATGCGTCAAACCCTATTCATTCTCCTCAGCCTCCTGTGTACGGGGCTTACCGCGCAAATCAATTCGGCGCAGATCAAGGCGCACATTCAAATTCTGTCCAGCGACTCGCTGGAAGGGCGCGGCACCGGAACGGCCGGAGAAAAAATGGCGTTGCACTACATTCAATCGCAGTGGAAAAAATGGGGCATACTTCCCAAAGGAGATGCAACTGGGTATACTCAAAAGTTCGCGTTTAAATCGGGAGTGCATGGCACAGGAGCCGAAGGCACTGCCTACAATGTGGTTGGGTATATTGATAACAAAGCACCTTACACCGTTGTGATTGGCGCACACTACGATCACCTCGGTCTGGGGAATCAGGGCAGTTCTCTGGATGCCAATCCGCAAAACAAAATTCACAATGGTGCCGATGACAATGCCTCGGGCGTAGCCGGTGTGTTGGAATTGGCGCGCTACTTTCAAACGAACAAAGTGAAGGAGTCCACCAACTTTTTGTTCATCTGCTTCAGTGGCGAGGAATTGGGATTATATGGTTCGAAATTCTACACGGAGCATCCCACGATTCCTTTGGAGAAAATAACGTACATGATTAACATGGATATGGTGGGTAGGTTAGATCCGGCCACCAAAAGTGTAGCCGTCAGTGGCACCGGCACCAGTCCGGTATGGGAGCCATTTCTTAAAAGCTTATCGGGCAAACCGTTAGCAATCAAAACCGACTCAGCCGGAGTGGGGCCTTCCGATCATACTTCCTTTTATTTGAAAAATATTCCGGTGCTTCACTTCTTCACCGGTTCGCACAGCGATTACCACAAGCCTTCGGATGATGCAGAAAAAATCAATGCGGAAGGTGAAAAAGAAATTTTGGAACTCATCATTCGGCTTACCGAAAAATTAAACGGTCAGCAGAAGTTAGCGTTCCTTCCAACAAAAAATAAGTCCATGAGCTCATCGCGTTCCTTCAAAGTAACCATGGGCGTAATGCCCAGCTATACATCCAACGAAGAAGGGCTGAAAGTAGATGGTGTAAGCGATGGAAAGCCTGCCCAAAAAGCAGGTATACTCGCTGGCGATGTGATTGTTCAGATTGGTGATTTCATCATCAAAGACATACAAGCCTACATGGACTCGCTGACGAAATTTGAAAAAGGACAAAGTGTGCCCGTGAAGGTGAAACGAGGCAGTGAAACCGTAACCGTTCAGGTAACTTTCTAGCTAATCGTATTGAGATAAAAATTAGACAGCAAAGCAATCATGGAGGATAGATGGTGCAAACAGATTGATGATGCAACTAATAAATTCGCACAGTCATTCCGGGCGCTTTCTGTAGAACAAATCAATTGGAAGCCCGATTCCACTATATGGAGCATTGCTCAAAATTTGGATCATTTAATTGTTATCAACAGAACCTACTTTCCAATAATTGAACAACTAAAAACTGGCTCCTATCAAACACGCTTCATTGCCAATTGGAATTGGCTTGTTCATTTAACGGGAAAAATAGTATTGAAAGCGGTGCAGCCGGATCGGAATAAAAAAATGAAAACCTTTCCGATTTGGGAGCCTTCCAAAAGTAATTTTGGTCTAGATATACTGACAGATTTTGAAAAGCATCAATCAGAATTAAAAGCGATGATTCAATCTTCTTCATATTTTTTGGACACTGAAACTGTTATTTCGTCGCCAGCGAATAAAAATATTGTGTATAAATTAGAAACCGCTTTCGACATTATTGTCACACACGAGTTTAGACACTTTGAACAGGCTAAAGAAGTGTTTGAAATAAGTAAACAGCGCGGTATTTAGTGAATAAGAATTTTTTGAACCTATAAAGCAATTGTCTATGAAATGGACCGGCAGAAGAGAAAGCTCGAATGTAGATGACCAGCGCGGAAACAGTGGTGGCGGTGGCGGATTCCCCGGTGGACTCCTCAGCAAAGGTGGCCTTGGCACCATTGTCGTTGTTTTGTTGGTCAGTTGGCTCACCGGCATGAATCCGCTTTCATTACTTCAACAAACCAATGTTGATTCAGAGCCTACTCAGTCGGTTTCATTGGGTGCCAGCCCCGAGGAAGAAGAACTCAAAAAGTTTGTAGCGGTGGTGTTGGGCTCTACAGAAGATGTGTGGCATGCACAACTGCCGGGCTACCGCGATCCGGTACTGGAACTGTTTCGCGGTCAAACCCAATCCGGTTGCGGCTCGGCCACATCGGCATCGGGTCCATTTTATTGCAGCGAAGATGAGCGGGTGTATATCGATCTTAGTTTTTATGAAGAGTTGAAAAGCCAATTGAATGCGCCGGGCGATTTTGCTCAAGCGTATGTGATCGCCCATGAAGTAGGGCACCACATTCAACATCTGCGCGGCATTACCGATAAGGTACATGCCATGCGCGAAAAGTTGAGCGAGGAAGAATACAATAAGCTTTCGGTAAAGTTGGAGTTGCAAGCCGATTTTCTGGCGGGGATGTGGGCACACTATGCAAAAGACAATCGCGAGTTTATCGAAGAGGGTGATATTGAAGAAGCACTGAATGCGGCTGCCGCCATTGGTGACGACCGACTGCAAAAGAAATTTCAGGGAACTGTGGTGCCTGATTCTTTCACACATGGCACTTCGGAGCAACGCGTGAGGTGGTTTTTAAAAGGTTTTAAAACCGGAGACATGGCGCAAGGCGATACTTTTTCTACCGATAACTTATAACTGCTTCAAACGAACTTTGAATGTCAACTTTTGATTCTAATAATCTCCTTCTATTTTTGCTCATCAAATTGATTTAACACTATGGGACGCGTATTTGAGAAAAGAAAACACACCATGTTTGCCCGCTTTGACAGAATGGCAAAAGCATTTACCCGCATTGGCAAAGACATTGCGATGGCGGTTAAAAATGGTGGCCCCAACCCAGATAACAATCCCAAACTAAGGATGGCTATCCGCAATGCGAAGGGTGTGAATATGCCGAAGGATAGAGTAGAAGCCGCTATTAAGAGGGCTTCCTCCAAAGAAGAAAAAGATTTCCAGGAGATTGTTTACGAAGGCTACGCACCCCATGGTGTGCCGGTGTTGGTAGAATGCGCTACAGACAATCCAACGCGCACGGTTGCCAACATTCGGTTGCAGTTTTCAAAGAATGATGGCAGCATGGGCAATTCCGGATCGGTGTCATTTATGTTCGAACGCAAAGGTGTTTTCAAATTCGAGCCATCCAAACTTAATTTAGATGAACTAGAGCTAGATCTGATTGATGCCGGCGCCGAAGACATTCAACGCGATGCAGAGGAAACCATCATCTACACTAAGTTTGCCGAGTTTGGCCACATGGTGAAGTTTTTAGAATCGAAAAAGCTGGAAGCTAAAAGCTCCGAGTTACAATACATTCCTAATACTACCAAAGAACTGGGCGAAGCCGAACAAGATGAAGTGTTGAAATGCATTGAAGCGCTGGAAGCTGACGATGACGTGCAAAACGTTTATCACAACCTGGCGTAAGAATTGATTTGAAGGACTACAATTTCGGTCGGGCTATTTTCATCTGACTTCCTTCGCGGGTCAGATTATCATCTACCATACGGTTGTTATACTGCTGAATAAATGCTTTCAGCTTCGTCTCCATAGTGCTTACGGTATCCGGCAGTGTGGGAAGCAAATTAGTTTTCAAAAACTCATCTCTTTTAAAATCATACAAAGCAGTAGACTTACTTCCATCAAATTGGAGTAAGTAGTTACCCTGAAAAAGTTGATACTGGTTGTTCAGGTAAGTGAAAGCAAAGGGCACTTCGTGTGGATTGAAAATGTTGCGTCCAAATGAAACATATGGTTGATCGTAGCCCAATTGCGAAAGCACCGTCGGCATAATATCAACCTGCTGAATCAGTTGATTTTGAAAGGAGCCTTTGGATTCGCTCGGTTCATAAAAAATAATCGGAATTGAAAAATAACCCCATGCCGTATTGTACTCCGGATGCACAATTTCCGCGGAAGCGTGGTCAGCAGTCAGCACGAACAACGTATTCTTAAACCACGGCATGGTAGCTGCCGTGGCAAAGAATTTCTTCAAAGCCATATCGGTGTATTCAATGGTGCGATGGACTAAGCGAGGGCCGCCTTTGAATGTGTTTTCATATTCTTCGGGCAGTTGATAAGGATGATGCGATGACAGCGTAAACAGGTTAGTGTAAAACGGCTGTTGAAACGTATTCATCTGCTCTGCAAAGTATTGCATGAACTTCTCATCCCATATTCCCCAGATACCATCAAAATCTTCGTTGTGGTTGTATTCATCTTTTCCGAAGTAATCGTCAAAGCCACTTTGGCGTGCAAACGCATCAAAGCCCATAGAGCCGTTGGGAGCACCGTGGAAAAAGGCGCTGTAGTACCCCTTCTCGCGCAGTAAGTTGGGGAGGCTGTTGATTTTGTTACCTGAAAAATGAGACAACACAAAAGGCACTTCAATGGATGGAATACTCGCAATCACGGAAGGCATGGCATCAATTGACTTGCGTCCGTTGGCCATCGAATATTGAAATGCGTGACTTACGCTGATCAGCGAATCTAAAAATGGTGTGTAGCCGGGATGATTTTTTTTATCTGGATGGTACGCTCCCACAAACTCCTTCGAAAAACTTTCCAGAATAATGACTACCACATTTTTTTTGGTGAAAGCGCGTGTTGTATCTGGCAAACGCAGTGGCGTAAACACTTTGTTCAACTCTTCGTCATTGGTAAAGTAATTAACTTTCTGAATAACGTTGGCTTTGGCTGTTCGCATCAACGCAAATGGGGTATTCAACACCAGGTTGACATCTTTGGGTTCAGTGGCATATGCTGCAGCATTACTTAGTGTAATCGGTCGGGTGCTTTCGCGAAAACCTCCTCTGGCACCACCAATGAAAAGTCCGATTGCAAGCAAAAAACCTAACGAGCCAAATCCATAAAACGCGAATGGCTTTTTCAGTTGCGGGCCTTCGTAGCGAATCAGTTTACGTGCGCCCGTTACCAGCAGAGCCACCAACGCAATAAAAAACAAAAACACATACCAGTAGTCGATAATGAATTGAAAAAACAAAGTACCCAAGTTGGTTTCGTTTTCAAATTGATCAAGCACGCTCAGGGTGGTTCGCCGTAAGGTAAAGCGATAGTAAATGATATCGGCTGAGTTAACCGCCATGGCGATGGAGTTAAAAATGACAAAAGTCCAAAACACCAATTTTTTGTAGGCAGACTTAAAGCGAATGGGCAGCGGTACAATCAAAAGCAAGATGAAGAGCGCATTCGAATAAAGTGTGGCTGCCAGATCAAAACGCAACCCTCCTCCCATAATCCGCAGCATCCGGCTCCAGGTCATGTCGGGGAAAAAGGCAGTATTCAACATGAAAAAAGCAATCCGGCTAACGGAGTATAACAGCATTACCAGTGTCAGGCTTAAAATCAGGGCTACGTATATATTTGCTTTTAGCCTCAGTTCGTTCTTATTTTTGGTAAAAAATCGCATCATGAGCCTCAAAATAAGCTATTCAAAATGTAAAGACCATGTGTATTTGATTAATTGTCTTAGTTTTGTTAGATGTGAAATCCAACTGATCAGCTCTAACCGGGCCTTTAGTTGATTGGAATTTGTAAACCCTAATCCCCACGATGCGAGTCGTTGTTTCAATCGTCTTAATTTTACTCACTGGTGGCAACGCCTTGTGCCAGAATGTCGAATCTTTTGGTCTGTTCGTTGGTCTCAACTCACCCATTACGATTGATGAGGGCCTCCAAAAAGACCCACGCTACTTTGGCCAGTTTACACTGCGCGCCTCGCCCATCGGTTTTTCCTATGGTGTGGATAAGTTAGGTCACGGCTACCTGATCACACCCAGCTATTTGCAAATTGGTCAAAAGTACACTATCAAAAATACCATCGGTGGCGAGATTGGCACGCGCGATATTCAGATGGACTATATAAGCGTGCCCATTGCATTCAAACTGCATATCAACGACATGGCTTTTTTCCGGCTCAGTGCGGTGGCGGCTCTTAACTTCAACTACCTCATCAGCGGCAGAGAAATCATTTCACATACCAATGCTAAAGTTCGCTTTCCGTCCGGCGTTTCGGTACCCATCTTACCTGGTTATGTTGTTGCATACGACGGGGTTTTTGTGCCCGACATGAATAACCTAGAATATGTGTCTACCGATAAATTCAACGCCTTTCAACTATTTGCCGGCCTAGGTCTGCACTCTGATTTTGATATCAACGATAACTGGAGTCTTAATTTTGACGGGCGCATCAACTTTGGCATTTTTGATCCACGTCAATCCAGTTACCTTGAAAAACTAAAGAGCCCTACTGGCTTGCCGGACATCAATAATTTACCCGGGGCACCTGATTTATCGGGGCAACGGCGTGAGGTGTACTTATCAGTGAATTTTGGATTGAGCTACATCATTCAAAGTCAATCCAAACAAAAAGTAAAGAAGACCACCATCAAAGATCGCGGGGGGAACAGAGGCAGTTCTAAGCCGAGAAATAAAAAATCCCGATAGAATCGGGGCTTTCATTTAAGGACACATCTAAAAACCTTCTTTTTATCACATCAACCTTTGATCTTATCCACAAAGAGATGATTGAAATCGAGTTTTTAGATGTGCCCTTTATTTTTTTAAGGAACTAATTAGCCAATCAAAAAAGAAGCACGCTTCATGGCTTCTGCATGGCTCTGCCCGTTTTTAATGTTGCTCTGAATGGTTTCGACTAATTCTTTCACGCTCTCCTTTTTGTAGCCAAATTTGATGGCAAAAATATGAGATAGTTTCATTTCCTCCTGATGGATGGATTGATCGATGCTCATCATGTGTACCAAGTCGTACAATTGATCAAACTTTTCTTTTGGATCAGCCGGTATTTCAAACTCCACTTGTGTGGGATTACTCCGGATATCCTTCAATTGGGTTTCTGAAATGTTATTGCGTTTGGCAATGGATTTGAGCAGGTCGTATTCGGCTGAATCAAAATTTCCATCTACTGCAGCCATCTCAATTAGGTTTTTCATGTGACTGCGTGCTGTTGATTTTCCTTGCTTGAATACGCCTAAAATGTCGGTGAATTTCATGGTTGGGGAGTTTGGGTGTTAGGAATTCAAGCTAAGTTGAAAAATTCAAAAAGTCAACGCAATAGCCATTTAATTATCGGCTTTCATCGAATAGTAAGATCGGAAAATTGATGGAGCAATTGCAATTGATTCTGCGCTCGGATGAGGTTGTGGTGTTCATAGCGGGCGCCGTAATAGCGATCGTCATTGATATAATCGGTTAAGAACCGCAGTGCCTGCATGTAAATCAAAAACTGGCCGGCAAAGAAAAATGCGTTGCGTTCTTCGTGCGAAAGTTCGTCTTTCATGGCATCTGAGTAGCCTTGCACAATAGAATGAAAATAATCCGGGCGCACATTTATTTTCGAAAGATCAGATTCCTCCTCGTTGGCCGGAGATAAATACGTGCGCATCATGTCGCCTACATCGCTAATGAAATAGCCGGGCATGACCGTGTCGAGATCGATCACACAAATTCCTTTGTCGTTGCCATCAAAAAGTACGTTACTGATTTTAGTATCGTGGTGCGTGACACGCAGTTTGAATGCGGGGTTGTGAATGATGATGTTGTATTGATCAATCAGAAAATGATAGTGTTCGATTGCTTTTATTTCTTCCGTACAAGATTGTAAGCGTTTCGTGTTACCATTTTGCAATGATTCAAGAAATTGCTGGTACCTGAATTTCAGGTTATGAAAATCGGGAATGGTTGTTTGAAGCTGGGATGCGTTGAAGCTGGAAAATGCCTGCGTGAATTGTCCGAATTGAAAGGCAGCTTCATACGCTTGCGCGGATGTTTCCACCACGTGAATGGTTTTGGAGTTTTTTACAAATGGTGCTAACCGAAAGTAGCCATCGGCCTCGTGGACTAACTCGGCTCCAGTACTTGTCTTTATCGGAGCGATTAATTGGTAATTTGAGTGTGTTGACTGTAAGTGATCGGCCAATAATCGGATGTTGTTGGCAATTTTTTGTGGATCGCTAAAAACGTTTTGATTGATGCGCTGCAGAATGAAACTTTCTCCATTGGCTTCGACTTTCCATGTTTGGTTGATGAGTCCACCCGTTAGAAGGGTGATGTTGCTATCATTAATTCCCCATAACTCAACAAGTCGCTTCAAACTCAATGGGTATTGGTTCGCCATTTTGATTTCAAAGTTTAAACGTTATTGGAATAACCCAACGTTGCTTAACAAATCTATTCAATCTAGTGCTGAAGCCAGGCTTCCATCGTGGCGACATTTTTATTACTCTAACAGCTTCATCATCTATAGATTTGTGAACGCCTTTCTTAATATTCACGCTATTAAGTATAATAAAACCAGTAGTGTCAATTACAAATTCAACAAAGACTCTTCCTTCAATACCATTACGTCTCGCTTCCTTTGGGTATTTCATATTCTTTGATAAAAATTTCTGGAAGTTAATATCCCCACCTGGATATTCAGCAGATTGTTCAACGACAGTAAAAATTTCATCCTGACTAGAAACGGAATCTGTTTCTTGCTTTTCTTGAGCAAAACCGAATTGAGAAACGCAAATAATAAGGAGAGCACAGATGAATTCCTTTTTCATACTCAAAATTTATGACCTGTATCTTTTTACGCTTACAACACCACGTTCACGATTCTTCCCGGCACCACAATCATCTTTTTAGGTGGTTTGCCTTCTGTCCATTTTTGTACGACATCCGAAGCCAACACGATTTTCTCGATGTCTTCCTTAGGCATGTCTAAGGCAAACTCCATTTGTGCGCGTACTTTTCCGTTGATGGAAATAGGGTAGCTGAAAGTACTTTCTACCAAATATTGATCATCGTATTTTGGGAACGAAGCGGTGAGAATACTTTCCGTGTGTCCGAGTTTTTCCCAAAGCTCTTCGGCAATGTGTGGAGCAAAAGGCGAAATGGCAATGATCAGTGGCTCTACGATAGCGCGTTTGTTGCACTTGAGTGATGTCAATTCATTCACACAAATCATAAACTCGCTTACGGAAGTATTGAAAGAGAAATTCTCGATGTCTTGCTCTACCTTCTTAATGGTTTTGTGCAACACTTTCAATTCATCGCGCGAAGGTGCTGCATCGCTCACTTTAAAATTGCCGGCTTGATCGTGTACCAAGTTCCACACTCTGCGCAAGAATTTGTACACGCCATCAATTCCTTGCGTGCTCCACGGCTTCGATGCCTCCAATGGGCCGAGGAACATCTCGTACATGCGAAGGGTATCTGCTCCCATTTCCGCAACAACCTCATCTGGATTTTCAACATTTAGAAGTGATTTGCTCATCTTTTCGATCGCAGATCCGCAGATGTATGCATCTCCCTCAAGAAAATAGTCCAAACCTATTGCCTCTTTCCATGACTTTTCCGCCCATCGCTTGAATTCAGACAAATCCAAAATCCATCCCTTTGAAGATTGATCTTCTTGTTGTGCTAATTTTGTATAAATTCTTAGTGGCAGAATTGCATTCAGCTCTATCTCAAGTTTATCTATATTTTGGATAAAGTCTGGCTCTACTTTGTGTACTTCATTTCCTCCAACAACGGCCAGCTTCTTGAATTGATCGAGAGCTTTGGACTCGATCTGATCCTTAATTTCTTTTTGTAAATTCTTTCTTTCAAAATCCTCATAATAAACCTTTGATACAAATAGAAGTGGAATAAACTTCCCTTTCCAATTTCCATCAGTGTAATAACCAACATTAAAAGAGGCTCGGTAGACAAACTTCGTCACCCCAGTAATCTTTCCCTGGTTGATCAACTTCTTGAATGGCTCGTCAAAATTGAGATAGCCTAAATCGTGAAGGACTTTCGTCCACAAGCGTGAGTAGAGCAAGTGGGCTACGGCATGTTCGGCTCCGCCTACGTACACATCTACTTGTCTCCAATAGTCAAGGGCTTTTTTATCTGCGAAAGCGTTTGGATTTTTTGGATCCATGTAGCGCAAGAAATACCAAGCCGCACCCGCGTGCGTAGGCATGGTGTTGCTGTCGCGCTTCGCGTTCGGGGCAAAGTTGATCCAGTCGGTCAGGTTGGCCAACGGGCCTTCGCCATTGCCGGAAGGCTTAAAATTATTGGAAGGCGGCAACTCTAACGGCAGCTCGCTCTCCTTCATAGCATACGGCATGTCGTCTTTGAAAACTACCGGGAATGGTTCGCCCCAATAGCGCTGACGGCTCCAGCCTGCATCGCGCATCTTGTAATTTACTTGTCGTTTGCCGATTCCTTTTTCTTCCAGCTTTTGAATGACGATGTCCACCGCATCGCGCATCATTACGCCATTGAGAAAATCGGAATTTTCTAAAATCGCATCTTTGGTTGGGTTGGCTTCTTCGCCATTGTAATGCGAACCGATGATGTTCGTGATTGGCAACTTAAAGTGCTTCGCAAATTTGTGGTCGCGTTCATCGCCACACGGCACGGCCATGATGGCTCCGGTGCCGTATCCGGCCAACACATACTCGCTGATCCAGATCGGAATTTGTTTTCCACTGAATGGATTGATGGCATACGCACCGGTGAAGGCTCCGGTGATTTTCTTTACCTCGGCCATGCGGTCTACTTCTGAGCGGCTCTCCACATACTTCAAATATTTCTCGATGTCCTCACGCTGCGCTTCGGTGGTAATCTGTTTTACCAAATCGTGTTCAGGTGCAATCACCATAAAGTCCACACCGAAGATGGTGTCGGGGCGGGTGGTGAAAACAGTGAGAACCTCACCCCCCTGCCCCCTCTCCGCGGGAGAGGAGGAGGAGTTAGCGACACGACTGAGTTCTGATTGAATATTCTCTAAAACTTCAGTTAAAGAATTTAATACTTGCTCGTTTTTGAATCGAATGACATGGAAACCTTCTTGCTCAATTATTTTGGTTCTTTCTTCGTCTTCTCTCTGCTGAAATTCGTGGATAGGCCCATCTAACTCAACCACCAATTTTTTCTCGATACATACAAAGTCAACAATAAATCGTGCGAAGGCATGTTGCCTTCTAAATTTAGCTCCTAGTTTATTATTGCGAACGGCTTCCCACAATTTAGCTTCCGCTTCTGTTGGCTCCTTGCGATGCGCACCTGCATGTTCTTTTAGTGCGTTCCATGTTTGTGCATCCGTCGTGAAAATATTTTGCTCGGCTGTTCCACTCTCTGGTGGAGAGGGGTTAGCGGTGAGGTCAATACGAAAATCAATACTCGCTCCTACGCTCTTGCCAATCCAGTTGCGCTGAATGTCTTTCATCGACTCGCTGAAGTCGATTTCTTCCAAGCCCTTCAACAGGCGGTCGGCATATTCGGTGATGCGCAAACTCCATTGGCGCATTTGCTTTTTCACTACGGGAAATCCACCGCGGTAGCTTACGCCATTGATTACTTCATCGTTGGCCAATACGGTTCCCAACGCTTCGCACCAATTCACATCGGTGTTAGCGAGGTAGGCCAAGCGGTATTGCATCAAAATCTCTTGCTGTATTTTTTCATCAAAACTTTTCCACTGTGCGGCCGTGAAGTTTTGACCGGGATAGCCTTCGGGATTAAATTTTGTATTGGGAACGGGGTGGTGTTGGTTTCCTTCCGTCTCAAATAATTTAATCAACTCGGCAATGCGCTCTGCCTTTTGCTTTTTGCGATTGAACCAGCTATCAAAGATTTGCAAGAAGATCCACTGTGTCCATCGGTAATAAGTGGGGTCGCAGGTTTGCACCTCGCGACTCCAGTCGTAGCTAAAGCCGATGTTGCCCAACTGCCGCTTGAAGTTGTTGATGTTATCGGCAGTGGAAACCGCAGGATGGATGCCGTGCTCTAACGCATACTGCTCGGCCGGTAAACCAAATGCATCGAAGCCCATGGGGTGCAACACATTAAAACCTTTGATGCGCTTGAAGCGCGCCACGATATCGGAAGCGATGTAACCGAGTGGATGGCCAACGTGCAACCCTGCGCCAGATGGGTAAGGGAACATATCGAGCACGTAGTATTTTGGTTTGGAGGTATCGTTGGTGACGGTATAAACGGAGCGCTTTTGCCACTCCTCGCGCCATTTTTGCTCGATCTTCTTAATCTCTTCTTTGCTGTAGTCGGCCATAATGCTGGATTCTTCGAATTTGGTAATACTTGAATCTGCAAAAGTAAGGTAAAGCGCGGAATTTCTGTAAGGAATTTTGGGTAGACAAGAGCACTTTTCCAATAGCAGAAAGCTACGTGCTGGCGGGGCCAGGGATGGAAGCGAAAAGCCCACACCCCCGATACTCAATAGCAAGCTGGCGGGGGGCGGACTTGTAGCGGACAGCCCGGTGGCTTTGCGCAGCTTAGCCAGGCCCAAAAAAAATTTCAGTATCAGTTTTTGACAACTCATCGGGCTTCTTCTACAAGCGGGTAACTGCGATTCGAAAAGCTTATCGGATGCACGCACTTTTACCGTGTAATCGAGCAAAAAAAGTTATGAAGATATTGGCAGCATTGATATTGGTGAGTTCTTATGCTTTCGCACAAACAAAAATTTCGGGTGTGGTGAAAGATGAGCAGGGTGAAGTGGTGATTGGTGCGAATGTGATGATCAAAGATTCGTACGATGGCACCAGCTCGGATGCGGAAGGAAAATTTTCTTTTAAGACGGACGAAAAAGGTGCACACATTTTGGTTGCCACTTTCGTGGGATATAAGGCGTACTCAAATTCGATTGTGCTCGATGGCAAAGAAGTGGTGGTGAACATTGTGTTGCAAGAGGAAGCCAATGTGCTGGATGGAGTTACGATTTCAGCTGGATCGTTTACGGCAGGCGAAGAGAAACGCAGAACGGTATTGAAGCCGCTGGACATTGCGATGACGGCGGGAGCAACGGCTGATATTGCGGGTGCGCTGAACACGTTGCCCGGCACACAAAAAGTAGGCGAAAGTGGAAGGTTGTTTGTGCGTGGTGGCGATGGCAACGAAACACGCACGTTCGTTGACGGCATGGTGGTGTTGGATGCGTACGGTGCGGCTGCGCCGAACACTCCATCGCGTGGACGATTTATGCCCTTTATGTTTAAAGGCAGCAGCTTCAGCACTGGTGGTTATTCGGCTGAATATGGTCAAGCGATTTCTTCAGCTCTGGTGTTGAACTCGAAAGACAAAGCGGAGTCGAATCAAACAGACATTGGTATTTTATCAGTAGGTGCCGATGTAGCGCACACGCAAGTGTGGAAACGTTCTTCGCTGTCGGGAAAAATTCAGTACACCGATATTCGTCCGTATTTTGGTTTGATCGACCAGCGCATTGATTGGATCACGCCTCCGCAAGCGCTGGAAGGAAGTGCAGCCTATCGCACACAAGTGGGGAAGGAAGGGATGTTGAAATTGTATGGCAACTTCAACCGCTCGTCGATGCAGTTGTACAACCATGATATTTTAGATCCTACAAAAAAGCAGTCGTATGATTTGACGAACACGTATCAATATGGCAATGCATCGTATCTGCAACCGCTGAATGAAAACTGGAATATTCGTGGTGGATTTTCTTACACGTTTAACGAGAACGCTATTCTGTTAGATGGCAAACCCATTGGTGAACGCGAGAGTGGCACACACACTAAGGTAGTGACGGAATATGCAGCCAACGATAATCTGGAATGGCGCATGGGTGGTGAGGTGATTCAGCGAAACTATGAGGCATATCAACTAAATACTACAACGCAGGAAAGTCAGAAGCTTTCTTTTCAGGAAGTGATTACATCGGGTTTTACCGAAGCGCAAGTGTTGCTGCACACCAAATTTATTACGAAGGCCGGAGGTCGGTTTGAATACAACTCACTCACGAATGCGGTGAGTGTAGATCCACGATTGTCCGTTGCATACAAGCCCGGCAAAAAAGGACAGTTTGCTTTTGCCTACGGATTGTTTCGTCAGTCGCCAAAAAATCAATATGTGCGGTTGAACCTTGCGCTGCAATCGGAGAAGGCGGAGCATTTCATTTTGAACTATCAGGTAATTACTGATCGCAAAACGTTTCGGGTGGAAGCGTACTACAAGCAATATAATAACCTGGTGAAGTTCGTAAACGGAAACATGTATGATTTGAACAATGCGGGCAATGGCTATGCACGTGGTGTAGAATTATTCTGGCGAGATAGTGAGACCATCAAAAATGTTGATTACTGGTTGTCATACTCATACTTGGACACCGAACGCGATTATCTGAACTATCCGGCTGCAGCTGTGCCTACGTTTGCGTCGAAGCATAATTTCTCAGCTGTATATAAGCACTTTATTTCATCACTGAAAACGCAAATTGGAGCTACGTATAGTTACAGCAGCGGAAGGCCGTACACTAATCCGAATAACACGCAGTTTAATTCTGATCGTACTCCTGATTATCATGACTTGAGTTTGAACCTGGCGTATCTGCCGAAGCCGAACTTGATCATTTATTTCTCGTGCACAAACTTATTGAACAACAACAACATTTTTGGTTACCAATACAGCGACACGCAAGCCAATGATGGATTGTACAAGAGCAGAGCGATTCAACAGCCAGCTAACCAGTTTGTGTTTCTCGGAGTGTTTATCACCATTTCAAAAAACAAATCAGTAAATCAATTACCGAATCTATAAAACAATCCACACTTAAATTTTACTCTTATGAAAACAGTTGCCTTATTCCTTGTTCTATTTATTCCAATTTCAGTTTTTGCCAATGATGCAAAGTACAAAGAGCAGATGGCAAAACACATTCAGAGTGTGTACAACTCTCAAACGATTGAAGAGTTGCAACCTGCCGTGAACGCATTGGACCGGATTGCCAGCGCAGAAAAAACAAAATGGGAGCCTTACTACTACAGCGCATTTGGTTCGCTGATGATGGCCACGCACTCCACTGAAGCAACAAAAAAAGATGGGTATTTGGATGCGGCGCTGGCCGCTATTGAAAATGGAAAGAAAATAAATCCCAACGAGTCGGAGTTAATTGCGTTGGAAGGTTTTGTGTATATGATGCGTGTAACGGTAGACCCAGCCACGCGCGGACAGCAATATTCGTCTCTGGCATTTCAAACCTATAATAAAGCCTTGAACATGAACCCGGAAAACCCACGCGCGCTGGCACTATTGGCCCAGATGCAGTTTGGAACCGCTCAGTTCTTTGGGGCATCCACCGAAGAACCATGCGCCACGGCAAAGAAGGCGCTAGAAAAATTTGATACGTACCGATCAGAAAATTCGCTTGCACCTGTTTGGGGAAAAAGCATGACACAAGGATTACTAAAAAATTGTAAGTAAATAGCAGCAGGCATTTGTAGATTTGAAGTGTGAAATAATAACGGCATGAGACCAAGCATTCTTAAATTTTTAAAAGAAAATGCAATTACCATTTTTTGGTTGGTCGTAGCGGGCTTTATCATGAGCTGGTTTATTTGGCGCGGCTGTTGTACCAGGTTTACTGCTTATCTGTGGATCGGCGCATTTACTTCATCGATGTGGATTGCATTGTGGATGGGCAATGCTTATTTAAGTCAGTTGCTTGACTACTTCATTTCGTGGCATAAAGATCCGGTCAAACGATTAGGAGCGGGACTGGTGGGCATGGTGGTTTATACAGTGAGTGCAGTATACGGGCTGGTATTTTTGTATAAGTCCGTCTTGGGATTTAATGTGGGCGATCAATTGGATAGCACCTACTATTCCAGCATTTTCATCACCCTGATCATTACCATGTTTATGACCAGCCGCTCGTTTCTGGTGAATTGGAGAGAGTCGGCTGTGGATGCCGAACGAGCAAAAAAAGAAAGTGTGGCGGCGCAATATGAAAGTCTAAAAAATCAGGTGAACCCACATTTTCTTTTCAACAGTTTAAATGCGCTCACCAACTTGGTGTACGAAGATCAGGACAAGGCAGCCAAGTTCATTAAACAACTTTCAGAGGTGTACCGCTACGTGCTCGACACACGCGATAAGGAATTGGTGGCTCTGGCAGAAGAAGTGAAGTTTTTAGATTCGTATTTGTACTTGCAGCAAATTCGGTTTGGTGAAAAATTGAATTTGAAAGTGAGTCTCGAAAATGCCACAGGCCACGTGGCACCGCTTGCATTGCAAATGCTGATTGAAAATGCAATCAAGCACAACGTGATTGCCGAAGATCAGCCTCTTTTCATTAATGTGAAGATGGAAAGTGGATTTATTGTGGTAGAAAACAATCTACAGCAAAAGAATATTCCGAGTGAAGGTTCAAGTGGCATTGGTTTAGAAAATATTCAAAAGCGTTATGAGTTTTTGAGTAACCAAAAAGTGATTATTGAAAACACGGGTGATGTTTTTCGCGTCAAGTTGCCGGTGATTGTTTAGGTTGTTGAATATCTATTTCACCGAGACTACATCCTCTGTGCAACTTCGTCTTCCTCTGTGCAACTCAGTGAAAATTCAATTATTTCACCGAGGCACACAAAGAACCACAGAGCTTCACAGAGAGCACATCCTTTGTGCAACTTTGGGTGCCTCTGCGCAACTCCGTGAAAATTTAAAATTTATGCCGAAGTAAATTATTTCACAGAGCTACACAAAGAACCACAGAGCTTCACAGAGACCACATCCTTTGTGCAACTTTGGGTGCCTCTGCGCAACTCCGTGAAAATTTAAAATTTATGCCGAAGTAAATTGTTTCACTGAGTCACACCAAGAACCACAGAGCATCACAGAGACCACATTCTTTGTGCAACTTTGGGTTCCTCAGTGCAACTCCGTGGAAATTTAAAAATTATGCCGAAGCAAATTATTTCACAGAGCTACACAAAGAACCACAGAGCTTCACAGAGACCACATCCTTTGTGCAACTTTGGGTGCCTCTGTGCAACTCCGTGGAAATTTAAAAATGTAAGGGTAAACTATTTCACCGAGCTACTCAAAGAACCACAGAGCTTCACAGAGACCACATCCCTTGTGCAACTTTGGGTTCCTCAGTGCAACTCTGTGGAAATTTAAAAATTATGCCGAAGTAAATTATTTCACAGAGCTACACAAAGAACCACAGAGCATCACAGAGACCACATTCTTTGTGCAACTTGGCGTTCCTAGCGCTAAATTTCTATTTAACTGACGTGTATGATTCTGAATTATTTACTAACATCGTAAAAAAGTAAATATCTATGACAAACGATGAAATTTCCAAAAAGATAATTGGTTGTGCCATTGAAGTACACAAAACGCTAGGACCCGGGTTATTAGAATCTGCTTACCGAGAATGCCTCTACTATGATCTAATCCAAAGCGGTTTGGTGGTTGAAAAGGAAAAACCCATGCCAATCATCTATAAAGAAGTAAAACTGGATCATGGCTATCGAATGGATTTAGTCGTAAACAATCGAATAGTAGTTGAAATCAAAACAGTCGATGCGTTCACGGATGTTCATATTGCGCAGCTATTAACGTATCTCAAATTGGGCAATTATAACCTCGGACTTCTCATCAACTTCCACGTGGCATTACTCAAACAAGGAATTAAACGATTGATCCTTTAATGGCCATGAAAATACTACTCATCGAAGACGAACCACAGGCTGCGCAGCGACTGGAAAAGTTAACCAAGTCGATTGTGCCGGAGGCAATCATTCTGGCTTCGATTGACTCTGTAAAAAAAGCAGTGAGTTGGCTCAACTCGAATGCTGCACCCGATCTGATTCTAATGGATATTCAATTAGCCGATGGCATCAGCTTTTCAATCTTCGATCAATGTGAAGTGAAATCGCCTGTCATCTTCACCACCGCCTACGATGCGTATGCGCTCAAGGCGTTCAAAGTCAATAGCATCGATTACATACTCAAACCGGTAGATGAAGCCGAATTGCGCACCGCTCTCAAAAAATACCAGACACTTACTGCACCTGCGCAAAACAAGCTGCTGGAAAGCATAGGCCAAGCCATGAACATGCTCACTAAAAAGTACAAAGAGCGGTTTATTGTAAAAGTAGGCGAACATCTCAAGTCCATCGAAAGCAAGGAAATCCTCTTTTTCTTCAGTCTGGAGAAAACAACCTTCGCCCAAACCATGGATGGGCGAAAGCATATTCTCGACTTTACGCTGGATCAACTGGAAGAGATGTTAAATCCGGGTGATTACTTCCGCATCAACCGCAAATACCTTGTCCACGCACAATCCATCCAGGATATGATCAGCTACACCAACAGCCGACTGAAACTACGACTCAAGACTTCGGATGATACCGACATTATCGTAGCCCGCGAACGGGTGCAGGAATTCAAAGATTGGCTCGATCGATAAACTTCAGCTTAAACACGCACTTAAACGTGTTAACATGCGTTTGTAAAAAAAATATCCCCTTCGTTAACTTTCTCCAAAAAGTTGCGTCTAGGGTGTAATTAATTACAAACGGATGCAACCAATAGGCCAAATTTATTTCGTGAGAAATCTGTTAGCCCTACTTCTTCTCAGTGCCGCCCATTTCTTGCAGGCACAAACCATTTCTGGAAAAATCATCGATAGCTTAAAAGTAGAGCCTATCGCTTTTGCGAACGTCATCCTGGACGATGGCATCCGCGGAACGACCTCCGACATTGAAGGCAATTTTAGTTTTGCAGTGCCCGCTGGCTACACCGGCACTGTCACCATCTCGCACGTGAGTTACAAAAAGATCAAGCTACCCCTCTCCTATTTTGCGAAAAGTAAAGTCATACGTCTGGCACCCAGCGTAACCATTTTAAGTGAGGTCGTTTTTAAGGCAGACGAAAATCCGGCCTTTCGCATCATTCGCAATGCAGTTAAAAACAAGCGAAAAAATGATCCAGACAATTTAAGTGCTTATCAATACAACTCCTACAACAAATTGATTATGAAAGGCAGCGAGCCATCTGTTGCGTTCAAAGAAAAAGTGAGTAAGCTGAAAGAGAAGCCCGACTCAGCTAAACGTTCTAAAAAAGACAAAGAACTGCTCAGCTTTGACAGCATTAGTAATAAAATGCACTTTTTCATGAGCGAATCAGTCACCGAAAAAAAAGTAATGAATCCCGGTCGCTCCAAAGAAACATTGCTTGGATTTCGTGCTTCCGGATTTAAAAGTCCGCTTTTCGCCAACGTGGCTACAGACTATCAGCCATTTTCGTTTTATAGCGATAACATCTCGCTGCTGGGCAAAGATTTTCTGAACCCGATTAGCAAAAATTCGGAAGATCGCTACGATTTCTATTTGACCGATACCACCTACATAGATCGTGATACCGTGTATGTCATTCAATTTGAGCCACGCAAGGGTAAGCTCATCACCGGATTGAAAGGAATGGTTTCCATCAGCACCGATGGCTATGCCATCAAAAATATTATTGCGGGCAGTGCCGATACATTGGCCCTAACAAAAATTCGCATTCAACAGAACTATGAGAAGATCAGCGGAAAGTGGTTTCCGGTACAACTCAATACCGATATCGACTTCGAAGAGTTTAAAATATTTGATAGCCACCTGATGGTACAACACCGCAGCTTCATCCGCGAGGTGCAAATCAATCCGACCTTGCAAAAATCTACGTTCGGCGATATCAAAGTTGATCTCACACTGCCCAAGCCGGAATTGAACACCGAAATGCTCGCTAAGTTCCGCACCAGTCCGTTGGATTCCAAAGAGGGACAAACCTACGTGACCATCGACTCGGTTATGAAAAAATTCAGTTGGTTTGACAAAGGTTTGGAGGCGCTCGCCACGCAGGCATACCCGCTGGGACTTTTTGAAATTGATCTCACCAAAATTGCCCACATTAATAGTTTCGAAGGCTTTCGATTGGGTGTCGGTTTGTACACTAGCAACCGTTTTTCAAAATGGCTGCGGGTCGGTGGCTATGGCGGCTACGGATTTAATGATGCACAATGGAAATACGGAGGCGAGGTGCGCTTCAACCTAAATCCCAACCGTGATTTTTATCTGACTTTAGCCTATGCCAAAGACATTTACGAAACCGGCTATGGTCAGGAAAATCAAAACCGAAGTCTGATTGCCGCTAACGAAAGCATCCGTAAACTATTAAGTACTCAGTACGATCGGATAGAAATTTATAAAGGCGAAGTGGGGTACCGTTTATTGCCGCGCTTGCACGCTACTGCTTTTCTTTCGAAGAGTCAAATCACGCCTACTTACAATTATCAACTGTTGCTCAACAACGAACCTCTAACGAATTTTTCCATTGCTGAGACCGGTGTTTCCTTGCGCTACTCCACGAACGAAAACTATATGCAGTTGGCAGGCAAGAAAATTTTTCTGGGTCGTGAGTGGCCACTGATTTCGTTTACCTACACCAAAGCCATCGATCTATTTGACGTTCAAAAATTTGATTACAGCAAATACGATTTGTCGGCCCGCTTTCAGTTTAAACATCGCCCCAAAGGCAAAACGCGTTTGGCGATTCATGCAGGCTGGGTAGACGGTCTGGCGCCTTACGGCAAATTGTACAACGGCCGGGGCGCGCAACAAGTAGAGGGAATTTTTGTAGATGAATTTTTTCAGACCATGAAATTGTATGAGTTTACCGCTTCACGTTATGCTTCAATCTTCTTCAATCACAACTTTGGCAATGTGTTTTATGATACTCGCTACAGCAAACCAGAATTGGTCATTTACCAACATGCCGGCATTGGTGATATTGAAAAAAGAAATAGTCACATCAGCAACACGCTTGAATTTAAACCATTCGATAAAGGCTTTGTTGAGTCGGGGCTTGGCTTCAACAACCTGATTCGCTGGAAGTATTCGAATGTGGCCTACTATGGTTTGGGTGGCGCTGTCTTCTACAGGTATGGCGATTATCAACTTCCTAAAACTGCGGACAATCTTTTTTACCGAATTACATTCAACATTGCATTCTAACAAAAACTATGTTGATTCGAAACTTTTCATAACTTAACTGATTCAATTTAATCCTTATTCATCACCCAAATTCATACCCATGCAACTGATTATTCAAAACCTGAGTAAAACCTATGCCAACGGCGTGCAGGCCTTAAAAGATGTAACCCTCACCATCAACCGGGGAATGTTCGGATTACTCGGTCCGAATGGTGCCGGTAAATCTTCGCTGATGCGTACCATCTCCACCTTGCAGGAAGCAGACAGTGGCTCGATTATGTTGGGAGATATCAATGTGCTTACGCAGAAAGAGGAGGTGCGTAAAATTTTGGGTTATTTACCGCAAGAGTTTGGTGTATATCCAAAGATCGATGCGGTTACTTTGCTCGATCACCTGGCGGTGCTGAAGGGCATCAGCAACAAGGGCGAACGCAAAGCATTGGTAGAGGCGCTGCTGAACAAAACCAATTTGTGGCAGGCCCGCAATAAAAATTTAGGAGGCTACTCCGGTGGTATGAAGCAACGCTTCGGCATAGCACAAGCACTGATTGCCAATCCGAAACTGATCATTGTCGATGAACCTACGGCGGGTCTCGATCCCGCCGAGCGCAATCGCTTTTTAAACTTACTTTCCGAAATCGGGGAAAACACTATTGTCATTTTGTCTACCCACATTGTAGAAGACGTAAAAGAACTCTGCACCGACATGGCCATCATCAACAAAGGTGAGGTGCTATATAAAGGAAGTCCGTTAGATGCAATTGAAGCGATACAGGGTAAAGTTTGGACCAAGCGAATTGAGAAAATAGAACTGGAAGACTACCGTAAAAATTTCAGTATGATTTCAGAACGACTCATTGCTGGTCGTCCAGAAATCACAGTGCAAAGTGATACACAGCTTGATTCTACATTCGCAAAAAAGCAAGCTGACTTGGAAGACGTTTATTTCTCCCATGTGTTCGGCGCGAATGCAAATGAGAAAACAGTAGCCTAACCCAATACTGCTATGTTAAAAGAAATATTCTTATTCGAACTTAGTTACCGCAAAAAAAGAGCTGCTAACTATATCTATTTTGCCATTATATTCTTACTCGCGTTTTTAGTTGTAGCGAGCCCCATCGCCAGCGTGAGTGGTGCATCCGGCCAGATCAAAGCCAATTCACCCTTTGCTATTGCGAACATCACCAATGCGTTAATCTTCTCATTTATGATGATTACCTCAGCAATCATGGGGGTGGCTATCGTGCGTGACTTTGATCACAACATGGAAGCTTTACTCTTCAGCACACCCATGAAAAAAGCGCATTATCTAATAGGTAGGTTTGCAGGTTCGTTTCTGGTTTTACTCCTAATTTTTAGCGGCATATGGATTGGAACCATGACTGGATTCGCAGTCGGCAAATACGTGCCATGGGAAGTGGAATGGAAAACGAAAGAGATTCTTCCATTCAATGCATGGTCATACTTTCAGCCGTTTCTTTTCTATGGAGTAAGTAATCTGTTCATCATGGGGTCATTGTTTTTCATGGCTGGAGCCTTGAGCAGAAAAACGCTGGTTATTTACACGCAGGGAATTATCCTTCTGGTAGTGTATAGTATCGCAGCGTCATTTCTAGCGGATGCAGAATGGAAAGAGACCGCTGCTTTGATTGACCCTTTTGGATCTCTGACTTTTGACTACGTTACTAGGTATTGGACCCCTGCCGAAAAGAATACGCTTATGGTTCCGCTTGAGGGGATTATGTTGTACAATCGGCTTATCTGGATAGGATTTGCAATTTTAGGACTGGTAGTTACATACTACGGCTTTTCCTTTAATGTAGTTAGAAACGCAATCATCAAAAAAAAACCATCCGTTTCCAAAGAGAAAGTGTTGAAAACGGACATTATGATTCCACCCGCTCGTCAAGAGATTAACTGGAAAACATATGTGAAGCAATTTCTAACGCTATCCGTCTTCTACTTTAAATTGGTCATTAAGGAAATTCCATTCCTTGCGATTTTACTCACCGGCATGTTACTGCTGGTTGTCAGTGCATTTAACATGAATCAAATGTATGGCACGAGTTCCTATCCTACTACATATTCCGTATTAGATCTGCTAGATGGCTTCACGTTATTTTTTATCATTATTGCAATCTTTTATTCCGGTGAATTGGTGTGGAAAGAACGATCAGTCAATATCAATCTAATCATGGATACGTTACCGATGCCCAGCTTCGTGAGTTTACTTTCCAAATTTATGGGCATGGTAATTATCTATGTGCTGATGTTGTTGGTTCTAATCATTTGCGGAGTAGTTATTCAGGCATCGTATGGATATTTTAAGTTTGAGTTACCTATCTATTTTAGTACACTTTATACAAGTACACTCATACTATTAGTTCTCTATACCCTTCTCGCTATTTTCATTCAAGTTCTTGTGAACAACAAATTTCTCGGATTTGCCTTATGCATTCTATTTTTTGTTGTGCGTAGAGTACTTGGCGAACTTGGGCTAGAACATAATCTATGGCAATTTGCCAGCGGTTCATTAGGAACATTTTCTGATATGAATGTGTACGGACACTATGTTCCGCCATTCTCTTGGTTTAAAGTGTATTGGTTTGCTTTGGCAATGTTTCTATTTGCCATTGCAGTGATCTTTTCTGTGAGGGGATCTGAGGCCGTGATGAAAATGAGATGGAAGTCCGGGAAGCTTCGTTTGAATCGTTCTTTTTTGATCTTTACATTTTCGGCACTGGCTGTCTTCCTCTTTTCAGGTTTTTACATTTATTACAACACATCGGTTGTCAACAAATTTGTAAAATCGGAAGAACAGGAAGATATACAGGAAGACTACGAACAAAAATTGAAGAAATATGATTTTATTCCTCAGCCAAAAATTGTTGACACTAAAATAAAAGTTGACATCTATCCTTATTCGCGCGATTTCGTTGCCGAAGGATACTATTGGCTAAAAAATAAATCAGACAACCCGATAAAAGATATTCACATCCAACATAGTATTGATAATCAGTTGATCATTGATTATGTAAAATTCAATAGGGAAGCCAAAGTAAAAGAAAATTTTGAGCAGTTCCGCTACTATGTCTACGAATTGGCTACTCCATTAAATGCTGGTGATAGTATCCAAATGAATTTCAAGGTAACATTTGATACGAAAGGCTTTGAGCAAGGAGGAAGCAATAACAATGTCGTATTCAATGGAACTTTCTTTAACAATACAGTCTTTTTTCCAACACTTGGCTACAACAGTGATTTTGAAATAGGCGATGACGACAAACGTAAAAAACGGAAGTTAAAGGATAAAGAACGAATGATGGAACGCAGCGATCCGCGTGGCTTGTCGCAAAGCCTGTTTGGAGATGATGCTGATCATATTCGTTTTGAAATGGAAATTAGTACGGAGGCAGATCAAATCGCTATTGCTCCCGGTTATCTGCTAAAAGAATGGAAAGAAAATGGTCGCAATCACTATTCCTATAAAATGGATGCACCCATGTGTAATTTTTACTCGGTGGTTTCGGCACGATACGCCATTAAAAAGGATAAGTGGAATGATATCAATTTAGAGATCTACTATCATCCGGGGCACGAATTCAATCTGGACAAGATGATGCTGGGTATGAAGGACGCATTGAGCTATTATTCTAAAAACTTTGCGCCATACCAATATCGTCAAGTGCGAATTATGGAGTTCCCGCGCTACTCCACTTTTGCTCAATCTTTTGCCAACACCATACCTTTCAGTGAAGGCATCGGCTTTATAGCCAAAATAGACGATCCAGAAAAAGATATTGATTATGTGTATTATGTAACGGCTCATGAAGTGGCGCATCAATGGTGGGGGCATCAGGTTATGGAAGCAGGCGTAAAAGGAAATGCGATGCTTTCTGAAAGTATGTCGCAATATTCTGCCTTAATGGTGATGAAGCACAAATTCACTCCTGAGATTTTAGAGCGCTATCTGAAATACGAATTAGATCAGTACCTCAGCGGACGTGCATTTGAACGTAAGAAAGAACAACCTTTGGAATTTGTAGAGGGGCAAGGGTATATTCACTATCGAAAAGCTTCTCTCATTTTCTTTGCCTTGCAGGATTACATAGGAGAAGATAGTGTGAATGCAGCCTTTCGAAGATACAACTCCAATTGGAAGTTCAAAGACGCTCCCTATCCTACTTCAGCCGATTTATTAAAAGAGATAAAAAAAGTAACACCTGATAGTCTTCAAAGTATCATTCATGATATGTTTGAGACAATCACTCTATTCGAAAATAAAACTACAGAAGCTACATACATTGAAAAGAAAAACGATCAGTATGAGGTAACCCTTCAGGTTTCTGCTGAAAAAATGCGTGCTGATAGTACGGGCCTAGAGTCATCAATACCTATAAACGATTGGATAGATATTGGAGTGTACGGTAAAAGTAAGGCCGGCAAAGACAGTTTATTGTATCTGAAGAAACATAAGATCAAGCAAAAAGAAAATACATTTAAAATTGTGGTTAATTCGAAACCACGCAAGGCAGGTATAGACCCTCTGCATAAATTAATCGACCGCCATTCAGATGACAACACCAAAGGATTAGTGAAGAAAGAAAAGTAGTTATTCACTCACTCAGACAAGAGGTTGCCCCAAAAAAGGCAACCTCTTTTTTTTGCCAAATGTCTGATGTGGCTAAGTGTAGACTTCTGGTCGAAAATATGCTGAATCATTCGAAGTGATAACACTGCCCGTGGTTACCTCAGTCACAGAAATTTTCATTTAAAGGGGTTAGTCAATGGCTTTAAACATACTATCTCAGCCAAATGACCTTACTAATTCAATTTTTTTGTAAATTTTACAATTCAAATTAAACGAAGTGAATAGAATTTAATCAGAAGTCCCTAAATATTACTCCCCATGAAGAAACCTCCCCACATTTTTAGGATGCTGGCCATGTGCCTATTTTTAGCTCCGATACTTTCTTACGGTCAGTCCGTTGGAGTAGGAACCAATAATCCTAACCCATTTGCCATACTGGACATTACTGCACCCAATAAAAACCAAGGGATGCTTATGCCCCGGCTAACCACCGCCGAACGAACAGCATTGGGCACCTCAATCCTTGCCAGTGCCAGCCCCAACGCGAGCAATTCATTATTGGTGTATGACACCAACCTGCAAGGTTATTTCTATTGGGATAGCGGCGTTTGGAGTTCATTAACAGGTGGAACCAATGCTTACGTGTACGTTGGGTATGCACAGGATAATGCGGGTGCCGGGTTTAGCGCATCGCCCGCTTCATCTCTTGATTTTATTTCTTTTGTAACAACTACTTCACCTACTGCTCCTACAGTTGCTGCATTTAATGCGGCCGGGTGGAAGCAGTACAGAGGACCGCAAGGTCCAAAGGGTACTGGCATTCTAAGTAATACATCAAATCCAATAGCCGCCATTGGGAATGATGGCGAATTCTTTATCAACACAACTACCAATACCCTATTCGGGCCTAAAGCAAGTGGTGCCTGGCCGACCACCGGTGTTTCTTTGATCGGACCGAAGGGATCAAGTGTTTTAAACTCGAATACAAATCCTATTGCTTCCGTTGGTAATGATGGCGATTTCTTTATCAATACAACTACCAATACTCTCTTCGGACCCAAGGCAAGTAGTGCTTGGCCTGCCACTGGTGTTTCTTTGATCGGTCCGAAAGGTTCAAGTGTTTTAGGTGCGAATACAAATCCTATTGCTTCCGTTGGTAATGATGGCGATTTCTTTATCAATACAACTACCAATACTCTCTTCGGACCCAAGGCAAGTGGTGCCTGGCCTGCAACTGGTGTTTCTTTGATCGGTCCGAAAGGTTCAAGTGTTTTAAATTCGAATACAAATCCTATTGCTTCCGTTGGTAATGATGGCGATTTCTTTATCAATACAACTACCAATACTCTCTTCGGACCCAAGGCAAGTAGTGCCTGGCCTTCAACAGGTGTTTCTTTAGTTGGACCGAAGGGTTCAAGTGTCTTAAGTGCGAATACAAATCCTATTGCTTCCGCTGGTAATGATGGCGATTTCTTTATCAATACAACTACCAATACCCTATTCGGCCCTAAGACAAGTGGCACTTGGCCTTCCGCCGGTGTTTCTTTGATCGGCCCTAAAGGTTCAAGCGTCTTAAGTGCGAATACAAATCCCATTGCTTCCGTTGGTAACGATGGCGATTTCTTTATCAACACTGCCACTAGTACAATCTTCGGCCCTAAGACAAGTGGCGCCTGGCCCTCCACTGGTGTTTCTTTGATCGGACCTGCCGGAGCCAATGGTTTTAGCGTTCTTAGCGGAACTTCTAATCCTACTAGCTCATTGGGTGTGAATGGCGATCTCTTTATCAACATTGCCACCGGTACAATCTTTGGCCCTAAGACAAGTGGCGCTTGGCCTTCTACTGGTGTTTCTTTGATTGGTCCAAAGGGTTCAAGTGTATTAAGTGCTAATACAAATCCTATTGCTTCCGTTGGTAATGATGGCGATTTCTATATCAACACTGCCACCAGTACAATCTTTGGGCCTAAAGCTGGAGGGGTTTGGCCAGCTGGAGTTTCATTAGTCGGATCTTACACGGCCGGCACCGGCATCGGCATTTCGGGAAATGTCATCAGCAATACTGGTGATAATGACAATGATGCAACCAACGAATTGATCAGTAGCACAACTTTTACTGGAAAGAATCTAACAATAGCACAAGGCTCCAACATTAAAACGGTAGATCTCTCTTCTTTATCTACAGTGTATACAGCCGGCACAGGCATCGGCATTTCCGGAAATGTTATCACCAATACGGGCGATAGCGATAATGATCCTGCCAACGAATTGATCAGTAGCGCAATTCTTTCCGGTAAAAATCTAACAATCTCTCAAGGCGCAAATTCAAAAACAGTTGACCTGAGTTCGATTTCCGGAATTGGTGGAACTATCACACCGGACTTTATTCCTAAAATGAACAATGCCGGAACCGCACTTCAGAATTCAGTAATATTTCAAAATAATACAACAGGTAATGTGGGTATTGGAACAAACTCTCCTACCAATACACTGGATGTTAAAGGTGGTGTTGCCATTGGTGGTGTCTTTGCAGGCTCAAGCGCAGCTCCAGCGAACGGCTTAGTCGTTGAGGGCAACACAGGTTTAGGAGCTTTGAATACCTACAACGATCGCCTTTATGTGAAACACACTTTAAATAATCCGGGAAGTGGAATACGTAGTGAAACAACTTCCAGCGCAATAAATGTAAATCCGTCTATCAATGGTCAAATCAGCGGATCAGGAAAGGGGCAATACTTCGGCCTACTGGGCAATAGTGATTTAACCAATACAGCAGATCCGGCAGCAAAAGCAATTGGCGTTGGCTCGGTTGTAGGCGGCAGTGGCGATGGCAGCTTAAAAGGTTTTGATGCACAAGTAACAGGCACTGGCTTTGGTGACAAAATCGGAGCCGAATTAATCGTGAGTGGAACAGGCGGAACCAACACGGGCCTTCATGTAGTTGTGAAAGGTGGATCTACAAACTATGCGGCCATCTTTGAAGCAGGAAATCAGAGCGAGGGTTTTGTGGGCATCGGAACCAACGCTCCTGCCTACATGTTGGATGTAGCAGGCACTATTCGCTCCGGCTGGTCTGGTGGATCACTTCCTCCCATACCCGGAAAATTAATCTTAACTGCCGGCAATTTTGACTATACTATCAAACCATCCGCTTCACCAACCACCAACGTGGTGTGGACTTTACCACCAAATAACGGTGCGGCCGGCAATGTCCTTTCAACCAATGGTACCGGAACTTTATTTTGGACGACACCTGCTTCCGGAAGCGGTTTAGCAAGCGCAACCAATGGATTGACAGCCGCTGGCACCACCGCCAAACTAGGTGGTCCACTTATTGAAGATACATGGGTAGATGCGAAGAATTTTAAAATGTCATTTCAAAAAGATGAAGTCAATGCACAATCTACACCGCTTCGAATTTTGAACGCAGCACCCGCTGCCAATGGACAAGGCTCTCGGCTTGCCTTTACAGCCAACGCATCCGTCGGGGTAAATGAAATGGGTGCCGTAGGTGCCCGATTTACCGATGCTAATGCCACGACAGCCAAAGGTGTATTGACATTCGAAACCCGGTTGGGTGCTAACATACGCGAGACCATGCGGCTAGATGAGCTAGGCCATTTAGGAATCGGTACAACCGATCCTAGTTCTCATCTTCAGGTAAATGGAAATATTGCAAACACTTTATTACAAGAAGGAGTTTATGCCGACATCTCTAATCAAAATTCTACACTCAATACACATGCTGGTTTGCGCTTTAGCACGCACTATGATGGCTCCACATTGCAAGCTGTTTACAAAGCCGGCATTTTCTATCGCAGAAGGGGTGCGCGCGGAATTGGAGATTTAGTATTCTCTACAAATACCGATATAGGCACCAATACATCCGTAGATGCTACGGACTCCTACGCGAAAATGATCTTAACGTCGCAAGGGTTATTAGGAGTTGGCACCACTACACCCGATCGGTATCTCGAATTGGAAGGAGCGAACGATCAATTCATGAGAGTAACTACTACTACTTCCGGCATAGCAGGGATTGAACTTAAACGAGGAGGAGGAGCCGACTATCGGATTCAGGCAAATTCGGGACTTCTTCAATTTAGATATGGTGACGTAGATGGAGCAACTACTGCACTCTACAACTTTTCGGATTTAGCATTTGCTCCGGGTGCCACAGCTCTCAACCTCTCGCTTGGTGGCCCTTCGTTCCGGTGGAAAGATCTTTATCTAAGTGGATATTCCTTAACAGCAGCAAGCATAACCCCTACTACTGATAATGCATCGGATCTGGGAACATCCACGCTGCGCTTCAAAGATATTTATGCTACCAACGCTGTCATTCAAACTTCTGACTTGCGTCTGAAGAAAAATGTAAAAGCATTGCCCTATGGATTACAAGAAGTACTTCAGCTGCGCCCCGTAACTTTTGAATGGAAGAATTCCAAAGATGAGTCAACCAAACTGGGTTTGATTGCACAGGAAATTCAAACGCTCATTCCGGAAGTGGTGAACGTAGGTAATGACGAGCAGCAGATGCTGGGTGTTAAGTATGCGGATTTGATTCCCGTTTTAATCAAAGCCATTCAAGAGCAAAATAAAATGATTGCCGATCAGAAGAAAGAAAATGGCGAACTGAAGGCTGCGCTCGAAAAGTTGGAAACTCAAAACACCAACATGCAGGCCGATTTGGAACAAATCAAAAAAATCATTGGCCTTGAAGCAAAAAAGAAACCTTAACCCCACGCAACAATGAAACAGCTAGTATCGATCTGTGGCGTGTTGCTTGGCGTGTGGTGTAGTTCGCAAGCACAAACGCTTCTCAATCAAAGTGAATTGATCTATATCAAAGATGCAGACTTCACGGTGAAAGGTGATTTTCAAAATCAAGGTAAAATAATCAACCAAGGTACCGTTACTGTTACCGGCAACTGGACCAATGGAAACAAATACGTTGCCTCTACCGGCAAATTTATATTGAATGGTGATGTCGCTCAAATCGTTCGCCACAACAAAGATTCCTTTCACATCTTGATGCTTTCGGGAACCGGTGAAAAAATATGGCAAGAGGAAGCCGAGGTAGTCAAGGAAGTTTCGTTTAGTACGTCCTTACTTTCAACACAAGCATCAGGAGCATTGATTGTACGGAATGGCGGAATCATCTCAGGCGCTTCCGCAACCGGATACGTCAACGGTTTATTGTTTAGAGAAGGAACCGGCCTACGCGATTTTCCCATTGGCAAAGGGGGTAAGTTTTTGCCCGTAACGCTTACCAACGTCGATGGAAGCAATGATGTGATGCTTGGTTTAGAGATCAAAGAACCCAATTCAGGAGCTCAACCGGGTTCTACCGTAAAATCCGTTTCGCAAATTCGGTACGCCGAATTGATAAAACGAAACGGAACCTTAAATGGCTCTACTATCAGTCTTACGATTGGAAGCGATGAAACGCAAACGCCAGCACAAGACCTGATCGTTGCTGAATCAACTACTCAAAATGGTGTGTACCGAAACTTAGGTCAGGGTAGCTTAACGAGCACTACAATCACGAGTGGTTTTTCGTTAACAGGAAGTTTCTTTGCACTCGCCCTCAGCGAACCACTCGACGAAAATTCGGTATTCATTCCCAACGCTTTCGCACCCGGTTCTTCCAATAGCGAAGAACAACTCATCAAAATTTACAGCGATCAATTGGCTCCCGAAGAGTTTGAATTTTTGGTGTTTAGTAAATGGGGCAATATCATTTTCCAATCTAACTCGCTCGCCGAAATGAAAACGACTGGTTGGAACGGCGTCAATAAAGAAACCGGAGAATTGGTAAGTCTGGGTGTCTATACCTTTACTGCCAAGGGAAAATTCATCAACGGGAAAGCCTTCGAAAAAACCGGCAACATAACGTTAATCAGATAAAATACATTTTGAATGAAGCCCCAACCAAAAATCAAAATGAAAAAAAATCTGCTCGTTTTTATCCTTGCGCTTAGTTGCCTGCTCTTTGAAAAAGCAACCGCACAAGATCCGATGTTCTCACAATTTTACTCGGCACCTCTTTACCTCAATCCGGCCATGGCAGGTGCCGAAACAAATATGATCATTGGAGTAAATTATCGCACGCAGTGGACCAGTTTGCAATTTCCGTATCAAACGGGTCAGGTCTCGTTTACATATCCCCTTATTACGAATGCGTCTACCCGAAAACACATTGGAGGAATTGGCGGATCTGTATTCAATGAAGTGGCCGGACAGAATCATAATTTCAAAACATACGGAATCGTATTAGGTGGTGCCTACAATCTTCAATTTGATAAATGGCGAAACACATTTATCTCCTTCGGGCTACAAGGCGGCCTCATACAAAAGCAAATCGACAACGGCGTACTTACGTGGGGTTCTCAATACGATCCGTTCTTTGGCTATAACCCCTCCATTGCTCCAACCATCAACAACATCAATCAAACCACCATGTACCCGGTGGTCAATGCCGGTATCACTCTTTTTCACAATAGTCAGAAAATTCATCACGGCGTTAGTTCGTTTGTCGGGTTCGCTGTTTCCAATCTCAATCGCCCCAATGAGTCGATGATTCAAAATGCCCGAACCGAATTACCTTTTCTGTTCAAAATAAATGGAGGACTAGATATTGCGGTGTCCGAGCGCATCACTGTTTCACCCAACGTGTTGTGGATGCAACAAAATAGCATCAGTCAGATCAATGCAGGATTATATGGTTCGTACTCACTCAGCACAGACGAGAATCCATTTATCGCAACCATTGGCACGTGGTATCGCTTGCAAGATTCATTTATCGGCATGATCGGCTTATCAAAGGACAAACTTACTTTTGGATTTAGTTACGATATCAACTCATCTACCTTACGATATGCGAGTCAAGGACAAGGAACTTACGAAGTGTCACTGACTTACCGCGTCCCTAAAATTAAAGGACTCAGACGTTTCGCTACTCCACTAATTTGATTATTTTCGTAACTATACCATCCATACCTTGAAGAGCGTTTGCGTATTTTTTGCTTTTCTTCTCGTCTCGATTAGTGATGTCGATGCCCAAACCCTTAAAAAATTAAGGGCACTGGGAGACGAAGCGTTCAAGGCGCAGCATTACCAATCAGCCATCGAATATTATCAACTGGCCGATTCTAAATCTCCCGCGAGCGATGAGTTTAAATTCAAGTTGGCCGAGAGCTACCGATTGAGTTTCAAATACCAAGAAGCGGAAAAAAACTACCAACTGGTGGCCAACGCAAAAGAGTATCCTTTGGCTAAATTTTATTTGGCCCTCACTCAAAAAATGAATAACAAATACCAACAAGCCATTGCCTCTTTCGATTCATTTGTTGATGGTGCAGCTAAGCAAAAATTCACCGACAGTGATCTCTTTATGGAACAGGCTGTCATTGAAAAGGCAGGCTGCCAATTAGCCATTGAGCGCTCTGCCCTTCCGTTTCGTCAACATAATTTTAGAATCCTTCCAGGTCCGGTAAACAGTACCTTTAACGATTATGCGGCGTTCCCCTATGATCATGACAAAAAAATTGTGATTACCTCCGGCCGTATTGAATCGAAAGGAAAAAAAGAAGACACCCAGTTAGGCGAAAATTATACCGATTGTTTTCGTTTTGAAACAGATAGCATCAACTGGACTGAAGTAAAATCAGATGACGGTTTTGATAAGACCAATGAAAATTTTCATGAAGGTACAGGATCGTTTAATGCTACTGAATCAAAGTACTACTTCACCCGATGCGATGGTCCCGAATGCGCCATCTACTACACTAAAATTACCAATGGTAAGTGGGGTGATCCTGTGCGGCTAAATGATTTAATTAACCTGAAAGGAACGGAATCAAAACATCCTGCTCTGAGCATAACCGGCGACACTTTATTTTTTGTATCCAATCGCACCGGTGGGCAAGGCATGAATGATTTATACTACAGCGTCTCAGCCGGAGAAGATCAATGGGGTGCGCCTAAAAATCTGGGGCCTCAGATAAACACAAAGTTCAATGAGAACTCGCCCTTCTTCCTTTCCAGAGAAAAGTTATTAGTCTTTGCATCACAAGGACACGCAGGGTATGGTGGGTTTGATGTTTTTCTGGCAAAAGGCTTTGAATCAAAACCTGAAAACATCGGCAAGCCCTTCAATTCTGAAGTGGATGATATGTATTTTTCGTTAGGGCAAAAAAAAGGATTCATCACTTCAAACCGCCCCGGTGGTCAGGGTAATTTTGATATTTATTCATTTGACATTGAATCTGAAAAATCAATCCTGGCTGATCTTGAAAATAGTAAGCCTGTTGATTCTGTTCAAACAATAACTTCCAATCCGCTCAGTACTCCTACACCTGCTGATGGAACCACTACACCACCAAGCACACCACCCGCTGCTCTCTCGGATAAAGAACTTGGTAAGGTCACTACATTCAACATGAGTGAATTTAATAACCTCACCATAAGCGGAATACTGTTTGATTGCACGACAGGCAAACCGCAAGAAGGCGTTGAAGTGTTGTTGTTAAACGAACAGGGAGAAACTGTAAAAATAACAAGTAGTAATGCCAGTGGATACTTCAGATACTCCAATATTCTGATGGACCAACGCTATCGGGTGATCGTGAAAGGAGAATCAACTACACTTCTGAATTTGCAAAAACTTTGTGTCAAAGATTTGAAAGTGGATGGCTTCAAAGAAAAAGCAGTCACCACTAAATTCGAAAGTATCTATTTTGATTTTGATCAATTCACCATTCGTCCGGAAGCCGCTAAAGTAATTGACGCGTTGGCCGTTTTGTGTAAATCCAATCCTTCCATTCAAATTGAGATTGACGCCTACACTGATTTTTTGGGTACCGATCAGTACAATGAGTCGCTTAGTAAAAAAAGAGGTGAAGCAACATTCGCTTCTTTGTTAGAAAAAGGCGTGGACCGTTCTTCATTGGTCGTTATTGCCAAGGGTGAACAAAACCCGGCAGCACCCAACGAAACCGAGGCCGGGCGACAACTCAATCGAAGAGTAGAATTTATTGTAAAAGGTGCCAGTGTCAGATCCGATGCTACCACGTACATCATAGAACCTAAAATGACACTTTTCAGTTTGGCAAAAAAATATGGGATCACGGTAGATGAACTAAAAAAATTGAATGGCTTAACTTCCGACCACATCGAAACGAATAAGCCACTACGTGTTCCCTCCCTTTCAGACTCGCATACATCCAGCCAACCGAATCAAGTAAATGTTACTTCAACACTTGTAAATTCAGACTACATTGTAAAAAAAGGAGAGACCATATTTTCTATCGCTGTGAAAAATAACATGACGGTAGAACGGTTGATTGAAATCAACAATTTGAGAAATAACACCATTAAAGAAGGTCAAAAGCTGAAAGTCGAACCTCGACAGCTACCATGATCGGATTTGCAATTTCCTGTGTTTACCTATTAAATAACTGATGGCGGTTGCTTCGCTTATCGGCAAAAGCCAAAACCCTAATAGCGGCACTGTCAGTCAGATAAAAATCAGTATGCTTTATTGAAGCAGTCTCTTCTTTTAGCAGCGCCTTAATAGTACAAATTAAACAAATGAGGATACCCATATCCGTTTGAAACTTTGTACCGCTGCATCGTGATACAATAAATCACTGCACTAAGGAAAGGCACAACACACAGTAAAAAAAACCAAAATGATTTATTAGCACGCTTACTTGTATAGCGCAAATCAAAAACAAAAAAAGATGCAACTGCGCTATGTATGGCCAATAGTCCGAAACTGATCAGGCGAAAAAAAATTGGATCTGAAACTCGCCATTGAAAAAAAATAACTCCTTCTGCGAATACGAGCAGACTGATTATAGTCAAAATGGAAAATGATTTTTTGTTGGAAAATATTTCTATGTATTTCATAACTAAAGGTTAATCGACAAACTCATTTAGATCCAGGATTGTTAAAAACCATGCCAATTATTTGATGTGTATTATTAACACAAAAAAGAGGGAACTACAAAAAGCAACTTCCCGAATTAAATCAAAAGTCTCAATTATGCACTGCCAAAATTACCTATCAGGAATATCAGGTATGGTTTGGGTAATCCACCAATAAGTGCTTGCTTCGCGAACCTTATTAATTAACGCAATCGATTACGCTACATGAGTTCACCGAAAGAGAGAGTTTTCACACCGTATCAAACCTTCATCATTGCTGTGTTGGCATTGTTGCAGTTCACCATCATTCTCGATTTCATGGTGTTGTCGCCGTTAGGAGCAATTTTAATCCCTACCCTAAAAATCACAACGAGTCAATTTGGGCTGGTCGTATCTGCGTATGCGTTCAGTGCCGGTGCATCTGGTCTATTGGCTGCTGGGTTTGCAGACCAATTCGATCGTAAAAAATTTCTGCTCTTCTTTTATTTTGGCTTTCTAATCGGCACCCTGCTTTGCGCCTTGGCACCTACCTACGAGTTACTTTTAGCAGCCCGCATCGTCACTGGCATTTTCGGTGGTGTCATCGGCTCGGTTTCGTTCGCTATCATCACCGATCTTTTTAATATCGAAGTACGGGGCCGCGTGATGGGCTTCGTGCAAATTGCATTCGCCGCCAGCCAGGTGTTAGGTTTGCCAATCGGACTTCTATTAGCAAATCGCTTTGAATGGCACGCACCTTTTTGGATGATTGTGATTTTTGGGGTAGTGCTGGGTGCCGTTATTCTGATTTACATGAAGCCGGTGGTACGACACCTTGCTACAGCCAAAAAAAATCAAAATGCGTACATGCACCTTTTTAGTAATCTATCGAACAAGCTCTATATCCGCGCTTATCTCAGTACCGTTTTATTAGCCACTGGTGGGTTTATGCTCATGCCTTTCGGAAGTGCTTTCAGTACAAACAACTTAGGATTAACCATGGAACAGTTGCCTATCCTATATCTGGTTACTGGCATCTTCGGAATTGTGCTTGGTCCATTAATTGGCAAGCTGGCTGATACGATCAGTAAGTTCACGGTTTTCGCAATTGGTTCGGTGATTAGTATTGCCATGGTTGCTATTTACACGCGCCTGTGCATAACACCTCTTTGGGTTTGTATCGTGCTTAATGTCATTCTCTTTGCCGGCATCAACGCGCGAATGATCTCAGCTTCTGCCCTTACATCTGCAATTCCTTCGATGCCCGATAGAGGTGCTTTTATGAGCATCAACTCCTCGATTCAGCAAATCTCCGGAGGCATCGCCTCTTTTATTGCCGGTTTGATTGTGATTCAATCTCCAAGTGGAAACCTCCAGCGTTACGACATTCTTGGGTACGTGGTAATTGGAAGTATGATCGTTGCCACTGCCATGATCTACTGGTTGGATAATTTTGTTAACCAGAAACTAGCTCGGGAAAAAAGCAAGGCATAAAAAAAAAGGGAGCTTTCGGCCCCCTTTTTATTTTGATTAAATATCAGCTATTATCCAATTGCTACACGCTTGAACTCAACCACCGTTAATCCTTTGGTGATGCTATCCAAATATTGAGCAACAGTCTTCGAGTTGTCTTTCACAAAAATTTGCGGCAACAATGTGTTGTCCTTAAAGAACTTGTTCAATTTGCCCTGTGCAATTTTTTCTACCATGTGCTCCGGCTTACCTTCCGCCAAAATCTGAGCCTTCGCAATTTCAAGCTCCTTTTCAATCAACGTCTTGTCAACTTCTGTTTCATTTACAGCTACAGGATTCATAGCCGCAATTTGCATACCTACATCTTTACCGGCTTCGGTTACGTCTTTGCCATTCACACCTTTCAATGAAACCAACACGCCTAATTTGCTACCTGCGTGGATGTAAGGAACAACTGCCTCACCTTTCATGTGTACGAAAGAGCTTACTTCTAATTTCTCTCCGATTTTTCCAACAAGCTCCGTGATCTTGTCATTCAACGTCAAGTCACCTACTTGCTCAGCCAACAGTGCTTCTTTCGTAGCAGGTTTCTTCGCGAAAGCTGTCTCTGCAATCAACTTACCTAAATTCTGGAACTCATCGTTCTTCGCTACGAAGTCCGTTTCGCAATTCAAGGCAATCAAAACGGCTTCTGTGTTATCGCCTGCAACTTTAATAAACACCGAACCTTCTTTTGCATCTTTATCCGAACGGGAAGCAGAAACTTTCTGTCCTTTCTTTCTTAATATTTCAATCGCTTTTTCGAAATCGCCTTCGGCTTCGGTCAAAGCTTTTTTACAATCCATCATACCCGCGCCAGTCATAGTGCGGAGTTTGTTCACGTCTTGTGCGCTAATCATATTATTTATCTATTAAATTTTACGTTATTAATTATTCTAAAAAAGAAAACATCGACTTTTTGAGCCGATGTCTTAATGGTTTTCAATCGGCAATTGATCCCGATAGAAACATCGGGATCAATTGACTCTTAATTTGTTTCTACTGTCTCGTCTACTTTTTTCTTTTCCTCCTCCTCTTTCTTCAAGCCAGCTTCTTCTTTGTCTTTCTTGCGCTCCATCAACGCTTCTTCAATGGCTTTTCCTAAATGACCTGTAATGATAGAGATCGATTTGAAAGCATCATCATTTGAAGGAATAGGGAAATCGATATTCGAAGGATCTGAGTTAGTATCTACCATCGCAAACACCGGAATATTTAATTTCTGTGCTTCTGCTACCGCGATGTGTTCACGCTTTACATCAATCACGAAAAGTGCTGCAGGAAGGCGATTCAAATCAGTGATACCTCCTAACAATTTCTCCAATTTCGCTTTCTCACGAGTAACCATCAAACGCTCGCGCTTCGCTAAGTTGTTGAAAGCTTCGTCTTTCATCAACTTGTCAATCTGAGCTAATTTCTTCAATGATTTGCGAATAGTAGCAAAGTTGGTAAGCATACCACCCAACCAGCGCTCCGTTACATAAGGCATGTTCAGGCGGGTAGCCTCTTGATTAATGATGTCCTTCGCTTGCTTTTTAGTTGCTACGAACATGATCTTCCGACCGGAACGTACGATGTTCTTAATCGCAAACGTGGCCTCTTCCAAGCATTTTAATGTCTTGTTCAAGTCAATGATATGAATACCATTGTTTTCCATGTAGATGTACTCGGCCATCTTTGGATTCCACTTTCTGGTCAAGTGTCCAAAATGAACACCTGCATCCATCAAACTCTGAGTTGTTATTTTCTCTGCCATGCTTATCGATTAACGCTTGCTGAATTGGAATCTTCTTCTTGCTTTTCTACGACCTGGTTTCTTACGTTCTACCATGCGTGAATCGCGGGTCATCAATCCTTCTTTTTTCAAAGCAGGACGATTTTCGTTATTGATCGTAACCAATGCTCTGGCAATGGCCAAACGAATGGCTTCTGCCTGCCCTTTGGTTCCACCACCTTCTACATTCACATTTACATCGTAATTAGCATCTTGCTTCACGATAGTAAGTGCTTGCTTTACAGTAGTTTGAAGAATTTCTGAAGGGAAATAATCTTTTAACTCTCTCTCATTAATAACGATTTGACCTTTGCCCGGCTGCATGTAAATACGAGCTACCGAGGTCTTTCTTCTTCCGATGGTGTTGATTATCTCCATATTAGAACTTTAATTCTTTTGGTTGTTGTGCAGCATGTGGATGCTCAGTACCTGCATACACGTGCAAGCTTCTGAATAATTGGCGTCCCATGGTATTTTTTGGAAGCATACCGCGAACGCTATGCTCAATCAAGCGCGCTGGGTGCTTTTCAGTCATCAACTTAGGTGATACTTGCTTTTGGCCACCTGGGTATCCTGAATAGAAAAACATGAGACGATCGTTCCATTTTTTTCCAGTCATGCGGATTTTTTCCGCATTGATTACCACTACATGGTCACCCATGTCGGTGTTGGGGGTGTAGCTGGCTTTGTGCTTTCCGCGTAAAACACGGGCAATCTGGCTTGCCACACGACCTAAAATTTGATCCTTTGCATCAACAATAACCCATTGCTTATCTGCAGTTGCGTTGTTGGCGTTGACCGTTTTGTAACTATTGTGATCCACTTTATTAGCTTTAAAACCTATTGAATAACTCTTTGCCTTTTAAAAAGGGACACAAAAGTAGGTTCAAGAAACTGAATATCCAACACCGAGCGATTTGATTTTTCTTATTTCGTTGACCAAGAGCCGTTTTCACCGTGTATTTTCTGCCAATTGCTTCACCAAAGCCTGAAAATCTTTGGGGTAAGGTGCCTCAATTTTCATGGTTTGGCCATTTAAAAGGGCAAATTCGAGCGAAAATGCATGTAAAGCCATTCTTTTCATTAATGGCTTCTCTTCAGTCTCTTTTTTTAAATTAAATCCTCTTTTTACAGAAGAAACATAAAAAGGTTTGCCGCCATACACGTCATCACCGGTAATCGGGGCCTTTAACAAGCGCAAATGAATCCGAATCTGGTGCATCCGGCCGGTAATGGGTCGGCATTCAATCAAAGTATGGTTTTTATAGGCAACCTGGGTAGTAAAGTAGGTTTGAGCCGATTTCCCTTCACGGGAAATTTTGACGGTACCGTCATTTAACTTCAAAATGGAGGCATCCACCAGTTTATCGTCAAAAGCATGAACTCCATCCGCAATAGCGTGGTAAACCTTGGAAACCTCGCGGTTCTCAAATTGCATACTCAAATGTCGATAAGCCTCAGGGTTTTTAGCGATGGCCAACACGCCGCTGGTGTCCTTATCCAACCGGTGGCAAACCTGTGCGTCGGACTCAACTTCTTTGGCCAAAGCCAGAATATTGATGTTTTCATGCCGGTCGTCCAGCGTAGAAATAAAGGGCGGTTTGCTGATCAGAATATAATCCTGATCCTCATAAAGAATGGACTCTTTAAATTTGAACTTGGGTAACTTCACACGGCAAATCTACAATCCATCTGCCGAATCTCCCTCATCTCCTTTGGATCGGGGCAATTTAAAGCTGAAAACAGAGCCTTTGCCTACGGTGCTCTGCACTTCGGCCTTGGTATTATGTCCTTCTAAAATGTGCTTGACGATGGCCAATCCCAAACCAGTACCTCCTTTTTCGCGACTACGGCTTTTATCTACCCGGTAGAACCGTTCAAAAATACGGGGCAAGTGGCTGGAGGGGATACCCTCGCCGGTGTCGGTAACGAAGGTGGTCACATTCTTTTTGCCAACGTCAAAAGTGATGGTGACTTCTCCATTTTCGAGGCTGTATTTGATGGCATTCGAAACCAGGTTGGTAACGACTTGCGAAATGCGTTTCCAATCGGCAAACACCAATATTTTAGAATGCTGTTCGGCCAACACGCGTACTTGAATGTTTTTTTTCTCTGCCTTCTCTTCAAATTGATCTACTACCTCTTCGCACAACTTGCGCAAGTCAATTTGCTCCATGTGCATTTTAATGTCGCCCGTTTCCAAGTGTGACAGTGTGAGCAGGTCTTGTACTAAATCGTCCAAGCCATCCAAACTTTTGGCCGCTTTCTTCAAAAATTTGGTGCGCACATTTTTGTCGTTGACCGCGCCATCCAATAAAGTGTGTACAAAACCTTGCGCTGCAAAAATGGGAGTCTTCAGTTCGTGCGAAACATCGGCAATAAATTCGCGGCGAAAGGCCTCGAGTTTTTTAAGCTCGTCAATTTCTTTTTGCTTGAGCGTGGCAAACGAAAAAATCTCGTCGTTGATTTTCTGGAGCGGGTTGAGAGGGCCTGACTTTTCTTTGGCAATACCCGACAGTTCTTTCTTTCGAAGCTTACCCAACATTTTATAAATCTTGTTGATCTCCCGAAAGACCAGGAACTCCAGAATGACAAACGTGAGCAGATACGATGCAGAAAAGCTGATGATACCGGCTACTACCAACGCACTGCGATCGACATTCTCAACCAACGAAAGAAATAAAGCAGTAACCAGAGCTATCGAAACAGCCAGAAGCAGAGCTAATGTACGTGCGCTATAAACCATCTAGTACGCGAAGTGGCGTGCAAAGTACAAAATGTAAACAATAATTAGCTTGCGCCGGCCGGAGCTTATGCCAGATTGAATTTGTAGCCAACACCTTTTACAGTGGTGATGTAATCTTCTCCGATCTTTTCGCGCACTTTACGGATGTGAACATCAACAGTGCGTGCAAGTACATATACATCCGACCCCCAGATGTTTTGCAAAAGTTCTTCGCGATTGAATACTTTGTTGGGATTTTGTGCCAGGAAAAACAGCAATTCAAATTCTTTTTTAGGAAGGCTTACTTCGCGGCCATTTACTTTCACTGTATAGCTCGTTCTATCTACTATCAAATCACCAATTTTAATTTGACTAGAAGAGGATTTCTTTTTCGAATCTCTGCGGAAGATGGCACTGATGCGGCTCATCAATGCCCGTGGTTTAATGGGCTTGAGAATGTAATCATCGGCACCTCCATCAAAGGCAGCTATTTCAGAATACTCTTCGGCGCGCGCAGTAAGAAAAACGATGAAAGTATTGACCAACTCGGGAGTAGCTCTGATTTGACGGCATGCCTCTACCCCATCCATCTTAGGCATCATAATGTCAAGTAATACCAAGTCGGGATGAAATTTACGAGCGATATCGACCGCCTCTTGTCCTTCGTTGGCGGTGCGCACATCGTAGCCCTGTTTCTCAAGGTTATATTTGAGCAGTTCTAAGATGGGCTCTTCGTCATCTACTACTAACACTTTTTGAGACGGCTTATTAGCCATAAGGGAATGAATTAATTTTGGTTTAAAAGTAGATGTAAATTACCCTAATTAAAAACCATTGTTACCGACTTAACAATTACTTAATGGTTTGCCAACATTAGAGGAAAGGATACTTTTCGCTCAGGTAAGTGATGTATGCCCTCAGGTTTCCTTTAAACTCATCATTCAACTCTTTTTCGAAAGTGCCTTGCTTTGCCTTGTAAAGCCGGTATGACATAAAGAAGGTATTGTTTGGCAACTTTCGTTTGACGGATGAAGTCTGCCGCGGTCGATACAATTGCAGTGTGTCAATCGTATTTACAATTCGGGAAATCATTTTTTCTTTCTTGACTTTTTTAACCGGAAGCGGATCGTTTTGTAGGTGCTGATATAGACTATCGAGCGAGCGTGTGCCGCGCAAAATGTGGCGGGTATATTTTCGATAATCCTGATCGCTGTGCAGGTAATCCAGATACGGCTTCGATTCTAAACCATAGCGATGTTTGAGGAAATGGTAGGCCGCAGTATCGCCAATAAAATCGGCCAGGTTTTCATTAAAATCTACATTGTCTTTTACGAAGATGGTGGCATGCACCATTTCATGGATGATCAGGCTTGCTAAATCACCCTCACTTCGGTCCAGCATTCCCGAAAGGATCGGATCATTAAACCAGCCCAGTGTAGACCAGCCTCCGGGGTTGCGCACACTTACATCAAAGCCTTCGTCTTCCAATTCCTTGCGCAGTTGTAGTGCTTTCTCTTTATCAAAAAAACCTTTGTAGGGCACGGAGCCCACAATGGGAAAATGCCATTGCTTCGGCTTCAATTCAAAGGGCTCGCACGCTTGCACCACCCACATGATTTCCTGATTTTTTTGGTCGAATAAGGTTTTATAATTCTCCGTGTCTTTTAAACCCAGCGAATCAATGGCAAAGCGGCGCACATCTTCAATTAGTCGAAGTTTTGCTTTCAGCGAATCGGGAAAGGCAGGGTCTTGAAGAAATTCGGAAGTGGGTTTTGCTTTGATGATAATCTCTAACTGACCAATTCCCTGTCGAACACCATAACTGATTAATGGCCAGTAAATCGCAACCGAAATGATGATGATTACTAAAACAGTCCAGCCTATTTTTCTTTTCATGAACAGCAAGATAACTCTGTTTACAGAACAAAATTGGCAAATCTTTATTGTCTTGATTTGTTTTTTAGCAAATACTAATTAATTTAGCATTTAAATAATCGCAATCAATGCCAACTTTTGATGGTAATTTGGCGGTATTGCAGACTGAAAGCGTAATAAAAAGAACAATTATATGAGCGAAGTAAAAGAGAAGTTAAAAGCACTACAGCTAACGATCGACAAACTGGAAAAAACCTATGGTAAGGGTACCGTAATGAAGTTGAACGACCAGAAGGTTATTGATGTTCCTGCTATTTCTACCGGATCATTAGGATTGGATATTGCGTTGGGCATTGGTGGCTTGCCACGTGGCCGTGTCACTGAAATCTATGGACCTGAATCGTCCGGTAAAACAACCTTGACGATGCACGCCATCGCCGAAGCGCAGAAAAAAGGTGGATTGGCTGCTTTCATCGATGCAGAACATGCCTTTGATAAAAGTTATGCAGAAAAACTGGGTATTGACACCGAAAATCTTTTGATCTCGCAACCCGACAATGGTGAGCAAGCATTGGAAATTGCCGAGCATTTGATTCGCTCCGGAGCGATTGACATCATCGTTATCGACTCGGTGGCGGCATTGGTTCCCAAAGCAGAATTGGAAGGTGAGATGGGAGAAAGCAAGATGGGTCTGCAGGCTCGCTTAATGTCTCAGGCGCTGAGAAAGCTAACCGGCACGATCAGCAAAACCGGATGCGCTTGTATATTTATTAACCAATTGCGTGAAAAAATCGGGGTGATGTTTGGAAACCCGGAGACAACCACGGGTGGAAATGCACTGAAGTTTTATGCTTCTGTTCGCCTGGACATTCGCAGAATTGGTCAGATTAAAGAAGATGCTGACAACATTACGGGCAACAGGGTGAAGGTGAAGGTAGTGAAGAATAAAGTTGCACCACCATTTAAAGTTGTGGAGTTTGATATTATGTATGGCCGGGGAATATCTAAATCAGGAGAAATTGTAGACTTAGGTGTGGAATTGAACGTGATTCAAAAATCCGGTTCGTGGTTTTCGTACAGCGGTAACAAACTCGGTCAGGGTCGCGATTCGGTGAAACAACTCATTGAAGATAATCCAGAGTTGATGGATGATTTAGAAAAGAAAATCAAAGAGAAAATTGCGACTGGTGAGGAGTTGAAGAAAGAGGTGGAGTAAGCCAATCTCAAACCAAAAAAGAAGGAGCCGGAAAAACCGAGCTCCTTTTTTATTTCGATACAAATTCTATTTCAAAACACCTTCCCAATAATCCATTCCAGTAAAGGAATTTTTCAAATGCGTCGGCTTTTCAAAAATTCCAAAAACAGAAGAGCCCGAACCACTCATGCTGGCGTAAACAGCTCCTTGAGAATAGAGTTGTTCTTTGATTTCGCTAATAACAGGCTGTGTCATGAACACAGAATCTTCAAAATCATTTTTCAAATGCGCTTTCCATTCTGCGACGGGCAAACGAAGCACCTCTGCTAGGGGCATGACAGGCTCACGTGGAATTACATTGGCATACGCCTGCTGTGTGGAAACATGCACGGGTGGCTTCACCAAAACGATAAAATAGTCTTTAAGAGAAACCGAAGTTTCACTTAAAATTTCGCCTTTTCCACTTCCCATCATGGGGCGATCATACAAAAAGAAGGAACAATCACTTCCCAGTTGGGAGGCATACTTCAGTAGTTGATCAATCGAAAGTTTTAACTGAAAAATGTCGTTGAGTAATTGCAAAGTCTTTGCTCCATCGGACGAACCTCCCCCAAGTCCTGCGCCCATGGGAATGATTTTATGCAAATGAATCTTTACGGGCGGCAACTGAAAGTCCTGCTTCAAAAGATGATATGCCCGCAGACATAAATTACTCTTTTCGTCTCCGGGTATGCCAATACCAGAAGTCGAAAAGGAAGTAACATCTGAAGGAATCACCTCGAGAATGTCGCTCCAATCAACCGGATAGAAACAAGTTTCAAGATTGTGATAACCATCTTCCCGTTTCGAAATGATCGATAGCCCCAGATTGATTTTACAAACTGGAAAGGCAATCATACACTCATCATAAAAACAGGTGTCGATTACTTAGAAAGTCTTGCTACCAAATCGTCCGTAATTCCCGATGAAGAGAATCCGCCATCGTGCATCAGATTTTGCATGGTTACCATGCGAGTGAAATCGGAGAACATAACAGTAATGTAGTTCGCGCAATCTTCTGCCGATGCATTACCTAGAGGTGACATCATTTGGGCAAAATCAAAAAACACGTCAAAGCCCGAAATGCCGGCCCCGGCCGTAGTTTTAGTTGGCGATTGCGAAATGGTGTTTACACGCACTTTCTTCTTAGTTCCATAGCGTTGGCCATAACTGCGTGCAATGGATTCCAGCATGGCTTTGGCTTGCGCCATGTCAGTATAATCGGGATAGGCGCGTTGCGCAGCAATGTAGCTGAGGGCAACTACCGAAGCCCATTCATTTAAGGCATCCAGCTTCTCAGATGTTTGTAATACTTTGTGGAATGACAAGGCTGAAATATCCAGCGTTTTCATATACCAATCATAATTCATGTCTCCATATTCCTTACCCTTGCGAATATTAGGGCTCATACCAATCGAGTGTAGAACGAAGTCAAGCTTGCCTCCTAACACCTCCATCGACTTGCTAAAAAGATTATTCAGATCTTGCTCGGAAGTGGCATCGGCCGGAATTACCTCCGCATTGCAGGTCTTTGCTAGTTCATTGATTTTCCCCATGCGCATTGCGATGGGAGCATTGGTCAGTGTAAAACTTCCCCCCTCCTCTTTTACTCGCAAAGCTGTTTTCCAGGCAATGGAGTTTTCATCTAAAGCGCCAAAAATGATTCCGCGTTTTCCTTTCAGTAAGTTATTTGCCATGATTGTATGGGTTTAAAAACAACTGCAAGTATACAAAATCCAGCTTTCATGGTTAAACCGAACTTATTTGAAGGGAACATCTGATGAAAGGTGTATGTAATTTTTTAGTAAGATTTACACCAGATTAAAAGAATAAGTTACCTTTGAATGACCAAAATCTTTCCCAAAACCTATTTCTTATGGATCATGAATCTGTCGTAACGTGGGATAGCTATATGAATATAGCCACCATATCCTGCATTGTATTGGGTGCCTTAATCTTCTTATACTATGAATTCAGAGTCCTGCAAATCAAGGACTACAAAGAAAAGTATGACTATGTAAACCTGCACGAAATCAGGTATTTCTGGTATGCTGTGCTGGCCTTGATTTTTGCTGCCGGCTTTTATGCCAACTCGCTCTATACGGAAAAGATCATTCATAGCGGCATGCTTTGGTTTTGGGTACGGGTGTTTATCACGCTATGCTTCGTAGTCATTTTCTATTTCGTTTTTTACAGCATGGTAAGAATCTACTATCCGAAATCTGTAGAAAAACGCTTGATTAAATTGAGAAATACGCCTCGCATTTCACCCGAAGGAAACGCGATGCGCAAGCTAACAGAATCGGAAGAAGACGCGCACTTAGATGCAGACCAACTTGCCGAACAGGCAAATGTTCACTCGGTAGATTACGATGTATGGCTGGATGAGAAAACCGGGTTTAAGAAGGTTGAAAAGTATGACAGCTACCTGCATGCCGAACTTTGCAGCGAATGTGGCTACTATACCTTGAAGCTGGACAAAGAAGAAATTGAAGTGAAACCGACAGCTGAAGAACCAGGATTATTGCTAAAACACTACAAGTGCTCCTACTGCAAACACCGCGAAGCCAAAGAAGTTAAGTTGGCGAAGCTTTCGACCAATATTTAAAATTCGAATAACATATTTTATAGTGTAAAGCCCCTCATTTCAGGGGCTTTATCGTTATGTTTGATCCCAGAAAAAGAGCTCGTTTTGAAAAACAATAAAAACGGTGCTATCGGCATTTTCGATAGCGGCATTGGTGGGTTAACCGTAGCCAAGGCCATCCAACAAAGTTTCCCCAACGAAAGCATTGTATACTTTGGCGATACTGCCCATTTACCCTATGGGGATAAGTCTGAGGCGGCTATCCAGGCGTATTCCATTCACATTGCCGACTTGCTTTTATCAATGAACTGCAAGGTGATTGTGATCGCGTGCAACTCGGCCAGTTCTGCTTCCTATGAACTGTTAAAAGAATATGTGCACCACAAAGCACACATCATTAACGTAATCGATCCGATGGTGCAATTTGTTGGAAAAGAATTGTCGACCAAAAAAATTGGATTAATTGGCACAAAAAGAACGATTCAATCGGGGATTTATGAAAAGAAACTTACAGCAATCAATCCGAGCTGTCAGTTGCATTCATTGGCCACTCCTCTGCTGGCACCCATGATTGAAGAAGGGTTTTACAATAGCCAAATCAGTCACGAAATTGTGTGGAACTATTTATCCGATCATACCTTGGCTTCGATTGATGCGCTCATTCTAGCCTGCACCCACTATCCATTGATTCGAAAGGAAATCAATGAATTTTATAAAGGGAACGTAGAGATTCTTGATTCGACACAAATCATCGTGCAAACGCTCAGCGATTATCTGACCCAAAACGAGTTGCACACTACTTCTGCACACCAGGAACTGCAATTTTTGGTGTCTGATTATACCGAATCCTTTGAAGCCTCCACACAAATTTTCTTTCACCAAAAGGTAAGCCTGAAATGGCACCCGCTATGGAATTGAAAGCGGAGGCAATTCATAAGCAGTGTAGGTTTTATGTGAAAATTGCCTATTTTAAGTTCTTAAATTGTTTGAAATTTAGCCCTATTAAATACCCTAACTAAAGTTTATCCCGTGCGAAAGTTTCTCCCCATACTAGTAGCAAGTTGCCTTTTTTCTTTAGCGGCGCAATCGCAGGCTAATCATGATAGTCTATTGTATGAATTAAAAGAAGCAAAGGTCGACTCTACCAAAATCAATATTCTTATTGCGCTGGTGGCTGATTATCAGTTTATCGACATCGGCAAGAGCCTTTTGTATGCCGAACAAGCCATTGAAATAGCCGAGCAAAACAAAGAGTCCAGTTCGGAAAAAGGTAAAGCGTATACCAATTTTGGTTCATTAAAAAGTATCCAAGGAGACTTTGCATCGGCTATCAAATACAACAACCTCGCCCTAAATATTTACTATCAGTTAAAAGACAGCTCCGGCATTGCTACTGCTTACAACAACTTAGGAACGGACTACACCTCACTAGGAAAATTTGATGAATCGTATTTCTATCATACCCAAAGCTATCGCATCGCACTCAGTTCAGATAAACATAAATTACAACGAGCTATTTCTCTTCATAACATAGGGGGCGTATTCAAAGACCTGGGTCAATATGATAAGGCAGTTGACTACTTGAATTTGTCGCTCAAAATCAGCAAAGAAATTAATGATCAGGAAGGCGAGCCGTATCATTATAATGAAATGGGTGATATCTACATTCGCAAAAAAATGTACGATTCGGCACTCATAGCTTTGCAGCGTTCACTTCAATATACACGTGTTCGAAAACTGACCATCAATGAACTTGAGCCAAGCATTGTGTTGAATATTGCAAAAACGTATCGCTTGTTAAATAACACACGCCTTGCACTTAGCTATTACGACAGTGCATTTGCATCTTTCAAGAAAAACGACAACCAGTATGGAATTGCTCAAGTAGACTTAGGTCGCGGGTTAGTTGCTATGAAAGAAGGCAAGTTTAACGAAGCACAAACATTGATCGAAAAAAGTGCGGAGATCGCCCACCGTCTTAATGCATGGACGTTGGAGATTGAATGCTACGAAAGCTTATCGACACTTTTAGAAGAAAACGGTGATTACAAGAAGTCGCTGAGCTACCACAAGCAACATCAGCAACTAAAAGACAGTCTCTTCAGCCAGGGAATGCAAGCAAAACTATTGCAGGATCAGGTGCGGTTTGAAACAGCCTCGAAGGAGGAACAGATCAAAGCGCTCACTAAAATGGAGCAGCTCATAAAGAATGAAGTGAAGAAGCAAGAGCTTATTAGTAATATTTTGGTAGTTGCCATTGCACTCACGGGCATCCTGCTGTTTACCGTATACCGCAGCGGGCAACGAAGAATCAAAATCAATAAGCTATTGTTGGAGCATCAAGATGAAATTAAAAAGCGAAGCATTGAGTTAGAACAATTGAATCAAGTTAAAGATAAGTTCTTCTCTATCATCTCACACGACTTGCGCTCGCCCATGAATGCGCTCGCCGGAATATTGGATTTGATGGATCGGGATAAAATTTCCCCTGAAGAATTTAAAAAGTTAAATCAGGAATTGCGGATTCAATTCAACCACACTAAAACATTAATCAACAACTTGCTCGACTGGACGCTGTTGCAAATGGACAAGCTAAAGATTCAGTTTGAGAAAATAGATCTGAATCAACTGGCCGAAAGCAACATCAAGCTGCTTACTTCACTTCATTTAAAGGAAATCAAAATCATCAACCGCGTCAGCCCCGCTTTGTATGCATTGGGCGATAGCAACATGATTAATCTGGTGCTGCGAAATCTTCTAACGAATGCCATTAAGTTTTCGGAGGCGGGTCATGTCATTGAAATTGGTGCCACCGAAGAAGAATTGAATTACATTGTGTCCGTGAAGGACCAAGGAGTGGGTATCAGCCCCGAGGTACAAAAGCTTCTATTTGAAAAGACCAGCGGGTACAGCACGCGAGGCACCGCCAACGAAAAAGGAACCGGACTCGGGTTAATACTCTGCAAAGAATTTGTCGAACGAAACGGCGGCAAAATCTGGTTGGAAAGCGAACTCGGAAAAGGCAGTACCTTCTTCTTCACTCTCAAAAAATTCGCATAATATTTCTTCCTTCAAAATTAATTGCGTCTGGCTTTAAAGCCCGAAGACTTATGTTCGTCTACGCTTCACGCTAAAAAGGAAATCTGTATGCTCCTTCTTAGTTGGCACGGATAGCAATCACCGGATCTAAGCGTGCGGCCATGGCAGCGGGTACGATTCCTGCCACCAATCCAATGATGGAGGAAACACCCAGCCCCAGAACGATATTTTTAATCGATAGCACCACCACTAAACTTCCAAATGGAGCCAGTGTGAGTAGCCAAACTAGAAACAACCCTGCAAGACCACCGATCAAACTGAGGAAGATGGATTCGAATAGAAATTGAAACAGAATAAAATAATTTTTTGCCCCAAGCGATTTTTGTAATCCGATGATGCTGGTTCTCTCTTTCACAGACACAAACATGATGTTGGCTATACCAAACCCACCCACCAGCATTGAAAACCCACCTATAATCCAACCCGCTGCCCCCAATACATCAAACAAACCACTGATTGCTTTACCAATGGCCTCCGGCCGGTTCAATTCAAAGTTATCTTTTTGAGATGGTTTCAGCCCTCGTCTCACGCGCATGGCTCCACGTGCTTCATTTTCCAATTCCACTAATCCAATGTCAGTATCAAAACCTTTCAGGCCAATGTGCGAGCCCACTTCATTCCAACGGCCGGTTCCGGTTTGATACAACTTACGATACGAATCGTAGGGAATGATGCAGCTATAGTCGTTGCTGGTAAAACCCATGAAGCTCTCGCCTTCTTTTTTGATTACACCCACAACAGAGAATCGAAGGTTTTTGATTTTCACATAATTGCCTACCGGGTTTTCAATTTTGGGGAAGAGAGCCTGCGCTACTTCATAGCCAAGCACCACAACATTTCGCCCGCCTTCAACTTCATCAATCGTGAAGTAGCGACCACGATCAATATTTATCTCAAAAACCTTTTCGTAGTCAAGTGAAGCACCGTTGAGCCGTATTTTATTGATGCCATTGTTTTGACTTTTCACTGTTACCTCGCCGGTTCCGGCATAAATGGAGACCGTTTGTCCTTTTTTCAAATTCGCTTTCAAGAAGCGATACTCATTGTAGGAAGGGTTCGGGCGCTTGATATAATCTTTCCACCAGTCGCGGCTATTTCCTCCTGTAAAGGGCCACTTATCGACATAGATCACGTTGCTTCCCAAAAAATTGAGACTATCGCGGATATTTTTTTCTAACGAGTCGACCAGCGTTAAAACAGCGATGATGGAAAAAATACCGATGGTAACTCCCAGTAGTGATAAAATCGTGCGAAGCAAGTTTGAACGGAGAGCTCTCCAGGCGAAACCTAAACTTTCTAGAATGAGTCGAAATGTAAGCATGGCGTTTTAACGCTGTTTTGTGCGTTTTGGATTAAGAAAACCTATTTTTATTTCAAGTACCAAACAAATCCCTATTTTTGCAACCTTATTTATAAATCCGGAAAAGTACCGGATCTTAAAGCCCGTAAGCTTATGAAATTATCTGAATTCAAATTCGACCTCCCCAACAGCCTTATTGCCAACCATCCAGCCGAAAACAGAGACGAAGCCAGAATGATGGTGTTACACCGTGACAGCGGAAAAATAGAACATAAAATTTTCAAGGACATCGTTAACTATTTTGATGACGGCGATGTAATGGTAGCCAACGACACCCTCGTATTTCCGGCGCGTTTGTATGGACGAAAGGAAAAAACCGGTGCAAAAATAGAAGTATTCTTATTGCGCGAACTCAATGCCGAAATGCACCTGTGGGATGTTTTGGTTGATCCGGCACGCAAAATCAGAGTTGGCAACAAACTGTATTTTGGCGACGGCGATTTAGTAGCGGAAGTTATTGACAATACCACCTCACGAGGAAGAACCATTCGCTTTTTATTTGATGGCGATTCAGCTGCCTTTGATAAAATTGTAGAAACGCTGGGCGAAACACCGCTACCCAAATACATTAAACGCAAAGTAGAACCTGCCGATAAAGAGCGCTTTCAAACTATTTTCGCCAAGCACAAAGGTGCCGTCTCGGCTCCTACAGCCGGCATGCACTTCACCAAACAATTGGTAAAGCGATTGCAATTGAAAGGTGTTGATATGGCGTATGTAACCATGCACATTGGCTTGGGAACCTTCCGCGCTGTAGATGTAGAAGATTTGACGAAGCATAAAATGGATTCAGAAAATTTTATCGTAGGCTCTGAGCCTGTTAAAATTGTGAATCAGGCTTTGGATAACAAAAATCGTGTTTGTTCTATCGGAACGACTACCATGCGCACATTGGAATCGGCTGTATCTGCCAATAATCGCCTGAAAGAGCGCGAAGGATGGACTGACAAATTCATCTTTCCTCCTTACGACTTTAAGATTTGCAGTGCGATGGTCACCAACTTCCACCAGCCTGAGTCAACCTTGTTGATGATGACAGCCGCCTTTGGTGGGTATGATTTGGTGATGAAAGCCTACGAAACTGCCAAAAAGGAAAAGTATAAATTCCTTACCTACGGCGATGCGATGCTGATTGTATAATCAGCCCTCACTTTTGATGAGGTAAATGAAAGCAGAAATTGCTATTGGGTAAATCAACACGTAGATAACGGTTGGTTTTATAAAGCCAATTAATACCATGATCGGCAAAAGCAGCAACACAATCCCTGCTATCAAAATAGTTACCTTGTAGGATGATGCTGATCGATAGATTTGCACCAAGCGATACACTAAATAGGTGATAATGGCTGCATTAAACGCCACCAGAAGTATTCGAAGCAAACCCATCGCAGTCTTATTTGTTAGTAAAGCTAATCAACCAAATTGTTTTTTCTAATTTGGCTTACAAAGTAGTAGCATGGTGAACAAGCCTGAATATGTATTGATTGTAGCCGGCGGCAAAGGAACGCGGATAAAAAGTGCGTTGCCCAAGCAGTTTTTAGAGCTGAACGGAAAACCCATTTTGCTTCATACACTCGAGGCTTTTTATCGCTATTCTGAAAAGATTAAAGTAGTACTTGTTTTGCCCGAAGATGACTTTGGCATTTGGCGTTCGATTTGTGAGAAATTTCAATTCACTCGTCCGCTTCTCTTACAAAAAGGAGGCGACAGTCGGTTTCAATCGGTAAGGAATGGGTTGAGTTTATTGGAAGGTGAAGGTTTGGTGGCCATTCACGATGGTGTGCGGCCACTGGTGAGCGAGGATATCATCGGGGCATCGTTTCGATTGGCGGCAGTGCATCAATCGGCTGTAGCGGCCGTACGATTGAAAGAGTCTATCCGAATGACGGATCAGGATAACACAAAGGCGATGGATCGTTCGAAATTCCGATTGATACAAACGCCTCAGACCTTTGATCTGCAACTCATCAAAAAAGCCTACGAAATAAAAGAAGATGCCAGCTTAACAGACGATGCAAGTGTGGCTGAGCGAGCGGGGCATGTCATCTCTTTGTTTGAAGGCAGTTACGAAAATATCAAGATCACTACGCCTGAAGATTTGATTGTAGCGAAGGCGTTGATGGATGGAAATAATGAAAGGTTCTCTTAGTTAATAATACTTGAAGACAATTGGCAGTGTATACCTTTGTTTCACTGGTTTTCCGCGTTGTTTTCCGGGCTTCCATTTTGCGGAATTTAACACAATCCGAATTGCTTCTTCATCACAACCAAAACCTATCCCTTGAAGTACTTTCGCATCTGAAATAGTACCATCCGCACTGATGATAAACTGAACGAAAACCTTTCCTTCGATTCCCTTCTGCCGCGCTTCTTTGGGATATTTCATTTCCTTTTTCACATATTGATAAAAAGCGGGCATTCCGCCTTCTGGGACTGCTGTCTCTTCCAACACAGTATAGATCGATTCTATGTCCTCAAAAATGATTGGTAACTCAAAATACTGAATAACTTTTAGGTTATTTTGAAGTGCACATTTCCATTTTGAAAATTCATTTGCTCTGTCTTTTAAGGCTCGAAATACGAGATCATTTTCGGGTTGAAGAGAGACGAAATTAGTGGAACCATCCAATTCAACAGAAAATTTCAATTGACTTGATGAATAGGGTAACTTCTTAATGATAGAGTCCACCTTTAAAACACTTGCGACTTTGTTATAGAAATATTGCCAACTTCCTGGATATTCTGCGTTGTTCACTCCCTGCCCTTTTTGATTTTCAGAAATAGATGTGTCCATGTACACTGGTGGCAAATCGGTCAATTCAAATCTAGTTAGATAGATTGGAACTAGTTTTTGAAATTCCTTATCCATTTTTATAAGAATGCGATTTGTTGATGGAATTTCTCCGGTTAGCGTTTGATAACTGATATGTGAGAACGTTAAGCTCGATTTATCGACTGGAATTGAGAACTTAAAGTAACCCTGTTGGTTAGTGGATGTTTCAACGGTAGTTCCCGCAACTGACACTTGAGCACCATGGATGGGTTTTTGGCTCTCTCGATCTACAATTCGACCCAAGACTTCCTTTTCCTGAGCTTGGAGCAAAAATGGGTATATCGAAAGAAGTAAAAACAATATTCTTACGGTCATATAGTCGAATTTAAAGCAATCAAGTCAACAAAATTAAACCCAAAACAGCAACTGTAGAGCATTCGACATCAGTGTTTTTACACAATGAACAAAATCGTGTTCAATTTGAATACATAAAAAAGCCCCGTCCAGCAGGGCTTCTGTGTTACTTACTTAGAATGAATTGCGTGTGTTAGTACTCGTCTTCGTTGAAGAAGAAGTCTTCTTTTGTGGGGTAATCGGGCCAAATCTCTTCGATACTCTCGTAGGGCTGACCGTCATCTTCCAACTCTTGCAAATTTTCAACCACCTCGAGCGGAGCACCGGAGCGAATAGAAAAATCGATCAACTCATCCTTTGTTGCAGGCCAAGGAGCATCTTCCAAATACGAAGCTAATTCAAGTGTCCAGTACATATTTTTCTCCTTTTAATTTTCCGCAAAAATAGAATTAATTAGACCATAGTCAATAGGTGACTGTGCATGATTGCTGTTAAATAAAAGTAACCACGCTCTCTCTTATTTCTGAAATACCTAAACTGTGGACTATTGAGTTAAAAAAGCCATATTTGTCCTCCCAAATTGAATCATTACCACTATGGCTGACGAAAAAATAATTTTCTCGATGGCTGGTGTAAACAAGATTTACCCGCCTCAAAAACAAGTTTTAAAGAACATCTATCTCTCTTTCTTTTTCGGAGCCAAAATTGGTGTGCTCGGTTTAAACGGATCGGGAAAATCTTCTTTGCTGCGCATTATCGCGGGCATCGATAAAGAATTTCAGGGCGAAGTGGTTTCTGATTTAGGCTTTACAGTTGGTCTTTTGGAACAAGAACCACAATTGGACAAATCAAAGACTGTGCGCGAAATAGTGGAAGAAGGCGTGAAGGAAACGGTTGCGCTGCTGAAGGAATTTGAAGCGATTAATGAAAAGTTTGGCGATCCGGCGGTTTTGGAAAACCCCGATGCCATGGATAAACTGATTGCGAAACAAGGAGAGGTTCAGGAAAAGCTGGATGCCATTGGTGCGTGGGAGTTGGATAGCAAACTGGATCGTGCGATGGATGCGTTACGGTGTCCTCCTTCGGATGCGAAAATTGAAGTGCTATCGGGTGGCGAGAAAAGACGGGTGGCTTTGTGCCGCTTGTTGTTGCAAGAGCCGGATGTGCTTTTATTGGATGAACCTACCAACCACTTGGATGCTGAGTCGGTTTATTGGCTGGAGCAACACTTGAAGCAATACAAAGGAACCGTAATTGCGGTGACTCACGATCGTTACTTCTTGGATAATGTGGCGGGCTGGATTTTGGAACTTGATCGTGGCGAAGGTATTCCGTGGAAGGGCAATTATTCAAGCTGGTTGGATCAAAAACAAAAACGATTAGCGCAAGAAGAAAAATCTGAATCGAAGCGACAAAAAGCGCTGGAGCGTGAATTGGAGTGGGTACGCATGAATCCGAAAGGCCGTCAGGCAAAAGGAAAGGCGCGCTTGAGCAACTATGAAAAATTGATCAGCCAAGAAACGAGAGAGAAAGAAGAAAAACTGGAATTGTTTATTCCGCCTGGTCCACGGTTGGGTAATAAGGTGATTGAAGCAACGGGTGTATCTAAAGCATACGGTGATAAGCTGTTGTATGAAAATTTAACATTCACATTGCCACCGGCAGGTATTGTTGGAATTATCGGACCGAATGGTGCCGGTAAAACCACACTCTTTAAAATGATTACGGGCGCAGAGAAACCCGATGCTGGAACATTTTCGGTAGGTGAAACGGTGAAGTTCGCGTATGTTGATCAGGAGCACGATGATTTGAAACCGGAGGACACGGTGTTTCAGGCAATCACCGGAGGAAGTGATTTGATTTTGGTCGGTGGCAAAGAAATTAACTCACGTGCTTATGTAAGCAAATTCAACTTCAGCGGTACGGATCAATCTAAAAAAGTAAAAGAACTATCGGGTGGTATGCGCAACCGCGCTCACCTTGCCATTGCGCTCAAGCAAGGTGGCAACTTGTTGTTGTTAGATGAGCCGACGAACGATTTGGATGTGAACACGCTACGTTCGTTAGAGGAAGCGCTCGAAAACTTTGGAGGCTGTGCGGTGATTATCTCTCACGATCGTTGGTTTTTAGATCGCGTGTGTACACACATTTTGGCGTTTGAAGGTGACTCACAGGTATTTTGGTTTGAAGGCAGCTTCAGCGAATACGAAGAAAACAAACGCAAGCGCTTGGGCGATGAGCAACCGAAGCGAATTAAGTATAAGAAACTGGTGAAGTAATCTCTCTGTCAATGCGAGTAATCATTTTGTTTTTTTTTGTTGCATCTATTTTAGAAGCAGCTGCTCAAAAACTTCAAATTATTAGTCCATTTGAAAGTGGTACTATTGAAAATGGCAAACCGGTAGGCAAATGGGAGTTTTCTGATTCCGTTGGAACAACCTCCTTTACACTAGATCATACAAGTGGCAACCTAACCTTTGCTAAAAAGGACACCTCGACTTATTTGATTAGGCTTGGTAACTCCTGGCAGAGGCGCAAACTAGATTCGCCATGCCGATTTTATGGTAGTTACACCACCCTATTTCGTTATTACATTCAAGAGCTCCCTTCTTTCTTTTCCTTGGATAGAATAATTTGGTTAGTATTCGATGTCAATGAATCAGGTTATGCCGAATCACCTGCGATTATAGGATCTGTAACAAGCTCAGATAAAAAAAGAATTTTAGATGTCTTTGGCAACGCTCCTAACACGTGGATACCTGGAGTTTTGAATGGTAAAAATGTTCGATCAAGGTTCTGCATTCCAATTTTCACTTGCATTGACGAGTGTATAGAAATAAAGAAAATACTGTATGAGCGATCGAATGAACTTGGGAAGTCGCTTTTTCCCATCGGTTACAAAAAGTACAAAAAGACGGAGCCGAACTATAAGTCCATGCGAATTGCTGATCTGTATTTTGCAACGAACCAAATAATCTGGTCAAAAGATGATTCTCAAATTCTAATAAAAGTTAAATCTCAAAACGGTTCTTATACGAACGTTATAAATTCGCAGACTTACCAAATTGAAAAAAAGCTAATGGGCAATGAGCCCTATTTGGTTAAATGCTTATCCAATGATTGCAATCAACTTCTCATTAATTATTCCCCATTTCTCGAATGGGATCTAGTCGCAGAATACTCCATTCCCAACTCTACATTTAAGGTTCTCTCTGACCGACATGATATTTTACCCATTCCCAATAGTACGGGCGAGAAAATTTGCATTGCCCGTAGAGAAAATCATGCGCAACAATTGGTTGTAATTGATAAAGAGAAAAGTACGGTAAACTACTCTGAGCATTTCACTGAATCAGAAGTTAAGCCATTGGAGTGGATTGATGATTTTAGGATAATTTGTAGCGTGGGTAATGCTTCGTTTGCATTCAATCAACTTGAAATATTTGATATTCAAACTAAGAGTAGGACAAAACTACCGGTGAAAAATGCCGAATTTGTTTCGCTTTCCCCGGATCGTGATAAGATTCTTGTCAAGGAAAAAGATCCTACGTTGGGTTTGAACTCAAAACTGGTAATAATCGATGTGCAAAGTTATACCCCGATTAGTTTGTTCAAATCCTTTAAGACAATCTCCAGCGCATATTGGTTAGCAGGCTCAGACCGCATACTTTATTCTATTGAGAATAAATCGAAGGTTATAGATCTTAAAACCGGCAATGAAGAGGTTGTGAATAAAATCAGTCATCCATTCGTTTCGCATGATGGCAAAAAAATTGTTTATGCCACCCGAAATGGAAAGTTTTTCATTTCTGATCTGAATGGCGATAACCCGCATGAGATTATTACTGCACCCATCGACTAACTGGTAGTTAAGGTTTGTTAATCCAAATATTCATTATACCATCGGCTAGTTCTACACTTCCAAAAAAGATACCTGCACCCAGCGTTACATTTTTAGTAGAAAGTTTCCCCAACGCATACGGAAAACCGGCCACGGTTGCATAACTGATAAAAGGTGCTGCCAGAAGTGTTATCATAATGAGTCCATACACATTGCCGATGAAAAATGATGGAAGGAGTACAATGAAGGCGCCAGCCAACCCATATTGCAAACTCTTCTCTGTGCCTATTCGATCTACCAACTTAGAAAAGGGCCACGCAGCGAGCGCGGCAACCACCAACCCAAATGAAATCACCATCGAACCGGAAATTGCAATTTGAATCCCGTCCTGACGCATCGCTTCAAACACGTTTTCCATTTTCTGTGGGAGATAATTCTTAAATAAAGCCGTGGCTAAACCCAGTACGAGTCCTGCAGCTAACACTAGAAAAAAATCAGTTCGTGTGTTCTTCGATTCGTGGTATTCACGTACCAAAGACAAAGAGCGTGTATTTGTTTTGAAAAAATAACCGGTGACAATAAGAAGCACACCGCCAAGCGCGAACGTAGGCACAGGGCCGATGGTATCAACAAAACCAACAATTAATGGTTCGAAGGCGTACAGTAATTCGGTAGTGATAACCATCATAGCCATGGCTGCCGGCAATTCCTTAGCGGGTGCAAATAATTCGAGCATGGAGTTGGCCGGGCTGTGGAATATGTTCATGGATATTAACCACACCACAATCATGAAAGGTAAAGCAGCAGTGAGGTTGATGGTAGTGGCTGTGCCAATGGTAAATGCCACACACATAAACACCATGGCGGTAACACTAATGCCGACTGTGAAAACTACAAATCGATTGCCACCTGATTGAATAACCCGATCGGCAATTATACCAGCTAATGGCGGAATGAACACCAGAATGAGTGCCTGGGCGATAACCAGAAAAAAAGAAAGCTCTTGAAAATGAAAAATTTCCAAAACTTTGGGTTGGTAGTTGTGGTAGGCTATCCAACTTAAAACAATGGCCGCGTTGAGCGCCATTAAGCTGTAAATCTGTTTCCAGTTTGTGGAGGTTGATTGGGGTGTATTCATACCATTTGTCTTAACTATTCAGATCTACGTAAATTACCCTTCGTTTGGATTTCTGCGAATGCTTAATTTACAGATAAATCATTTAACAACCATGAATTCGCCCTGAAGAAGGCGTTTGGTTAGCGAGATACTAAGGCAAGACGATACCTCTACTGCTTTGGGACCTCATGCTACCTTAAAAAGACAAATTATAAACACATGAAAGGGCTGGTCACTATTTGCTTATTATTTCTTTCCAACGCTTTTATGACTGTGGCGTGGTATGGTCATTTGAAATTTAAAGAAATGAGTTGGAGTCAGAATTTAGGATTAGTTGCTATCATTCTGATCAGCTGGGGCATTGCCCTATTCGAATACATCTTACAAGTGCCCGCCAATCGGATTGGATTTAAAAGTTACGGAGGTCCTTTCTCTTTGTTGGAGTTGAAGGTTATTCAAGAGGTGATTGCGCTGGTTGTATTTGTTATCTTTTCGTTGATTGTGTTTAAAACCGAAACGTTTCGGTGGAACCACCTGATCGGGTTTGTATTTTTGGTGCTAGCCGTGTATTTCATTTTTAAGAAGTAAAAATCATTTTGATTGCTTCTTACACTAGGGCTTTCGAAAAAAAATTAAAAGTTAAACTTAGAATTACAACGATTTGAAAGAGGAAGATCTTAGAAAATACATCTCGTGGATTGATGAATGTAAATCCTTTTCAGTGATTCGTGAAGATTTGCTCAAACAGGGTGTGCCTGCAGAATCCATCAAAGACATCTTACAAGCTATTGATGATTTTCAATCACAAAAAAAACTTCAAAAATTGAATCGTACACAGGGTTCGCAATGGATTATTGCCGGAATCATTCTGGGTACAGTTTCTCTTGCATTATTTCTGAGTGGTTCTATTCCCTTTATGATTTTATCCTATTCCGGTTTTGTATCCAGTGTAGGCATGATTGTTTATGGTACTCGAAAACGAAAGGAAATACCCATCATTGAAATCAAAAGCTACCGCGAGTCATTCAAAGAACGGACGGGCAGCAACGGAATGCAAAATAATCCTGGAATTTATTGAACTGGAAATTATCTCTGCTGTAAAAGAAGCAAAGGCGTCTGACCGCTATACTCGCTTAGCATACAGCGGTCTGACGCCTGATTACTTTCGATTACTTACTAAACAATTCTACGCTTCATCACCATACCACTTAATGTTTTTCGAGAAATACATGATCAAGCCAATGATGACGAACAAACCAATGCTACCCAACAATAATGAATAATCTTGCAACTGAATGATCACGAACACAAAGGCGTAAAAGAAAAAGAGTAACCCCGCCAATACACCCGAAAGCTTGCGCACATCAAAAAAACTGAATGAATACAAACTGATCAGAGTGATTGTGGCTATCGATGCGATCAGATAAGCAGCATCAAAACCTACGTGCTCAGAGAACGAAAGAAGTAGCGAATAATAGATGATGAGGGCTGCGCCTACCAAAATATATTGAAATGGATGAATGCGAACTTTGCGCATAATCTCCACCATAAAAAGCGCTACGAAAGTGAGAAGGATTACCAGCGCACCATACTTGGCTGTGCGCATACTTTTTTGATACTGCCCCACCGGAATCAACAACTTAACACCAAATTCAGAACCTGAAAAACGTTGCCCCTCTCCGACCCATTGCTGTGCAAATGGACGGTTGTAATGCAGTACATTCCACTGTGCCGTAAAACCTTGTTCATTCACATCGCGCGTGGACGTGGCGAAATTTCCGGTAAAGCTCGGATTGGGCCAAGGGCCTGCCAACGACACTTTCGTTGTCTTGCCGGTAGGCACAAAACAAAGAAGTGTACTTCCCTTCAACGCCAGGGAAATGGTTACATCCTTTTGAAAATCAGAAGCAGATTTCCATGACAGTGGTGCCGTTATTCCGTTTTGCGTTAAATGTGTTTCGCGACTTTCGTCTGAATATTCTTCTTCTGTTACCGTGCTTGATTCCTGTTTGAATTGTGTTGAAACTCCGATTTGACTGGATGGCTCCGAAACCGCTTCTGCTCCTCCGATTTTGATGGTCGGATTCACACTGATACCACGTAGATCATTGATTCCAAGAACCAGATAGGCTTCTTGCCAGAGTACATCTTCCGGAGCAATTTTTAACTTTGAAAAATCAGGGGTTGCAAAGGTGCTCTGCATCTCCAGGTTGGCCTCATAGACAGCCGCTTCAAAAATACCCCGTTGAAGCTTTTGTGGCGCTACCTTACCGGAAGTGGTGAGTTGATCGGGAAGAAAAAACGCTTTCTCCTTCCACTCGCGCGTTTCGGTGCCATCTTTTCCTTTGTCTATTTTATCTCGTTTTAAAAATGGAATCACCAATACAGGCCCTGATATGGTTTGTTCACCCGACCATTTACCTGAAATTTCATCGACTACCGATTCGGCCCTCTTGTGTCTTTCAGCTATGAGCGATTCAATCCACGATGCCGGAATCAGTAAGATCAGTAATAAAAAACCAATGGATAGAAGTTTGATGGTAACTGATTCTTTGATCCACAGGTTTATGCGCTCAAACAAGTTGGCAGGTGTTGTTTCCATATTTTTTAGTTTAATTAAAAGTACTTTGCATTTAAAAGTAAAAAGGTAAAAAAATTATTTCCGTTGTTGTTTAATTAACTCTTCGAGCGCATCAAGGTGTTTCTTAAAAGCTGCGCGTCCGCGTTCGGTTATTTTGTAGCGGGTGTTGGGCTTGCGTTCAATAAACGATTTTGTTACGGACAAATACTTTTCACGCTCGAGAGCTTTGATGTGCGTAGCCAGATTACCATCGGTAGCATCCAACAATTCTTTTAACTCATTAAAGTCATACGACTCGTTGGCGGCCAATACCGAGGTGATCTGCAAGCGCAGTCGGTGCTCCAAAATCTTATCTAAATTTTCAAACGGATTTTTCACAGGCGCTTAGTGTCGATCGTACTTGTTATACATCAGGCTTCCATAAACAATGTGAAGCACACCAAATCCAAATGCCCAATAAAACAAAGCATAGCCGGGCCAAATAAGTGCCAGCATCCCAATGAGCAATTCGCTGTATCCCAGATATCGCACTTCTTCAAACAAACTAGAACTTGCATTGATCAACGCCAAGCCGTAGAAAGTTAATACTGCCCCTCCTATCATATTAAAGTAGCCGTGATAAAGTAACACCAATGTAAAAAAACCGCCGGTAGCTAAAGGTATGGCCAAGTTGAATAAAAGCCTGCGGCTGGTGGCATTCCAAATAGTGGTGCCCAGTTTCTTTGCTTTGCGTTGGCTAAACCACCATCCAGTTGCCAATGAGGCTATCAACACAATGATGGCTGTGATCAAAAGGCTTTGCACGATTGGAATCGTTCCACGGTAATACTCCACCGATTGTCGTGCCGCACTTGAATAAATTTGCAGATATGCATAGGCTGCACCCAAAAGCGCATAAATGCCTGCCAAAATACCTGATAATCCGCTCAATGAAACAAATTTCACAGATCGCTCCATTAATTTCCGAATGGATTCGATATCACTTTGGGCTGTTTCTTTGTGCATATAAAAGTACTTTTAATTACAAAGTTAAGATACGAATCCGGTTAAACAAGGTTTATTTTACCCTAAAATTTTTATTCTGATTTTGATAATTGTGCCACAAAGCCTTAATATTGCACCTCCAAATTCCTCCTTAGCTCAGCTGGTTAGAGCATCTGACTGTTAATCAGAGGGTCCTTGGTTCAAGTCCAAGAGGAGGAGCCCGATAAAAAGACACCGCTTTTGTGGTGTCTTTTTTGTTTTCACCGTTATTGATCTAAAGTATCCTTCCACATTCGCATGGTTATAGCCCGCTGGGTCATTTTGGTAGTGTGTAGTTGGAGTGTTCACACTCTAGCGGCGCAGCCTGAACCGGTGACGAAGCAAACCGATCTAATCGAAATCGTCAGTAAAACATTTAAGATTTCGCGCAAGCCAAAACCACCGGATAGCAAACCAGTTTCATTTTCGGTTATTCCAATCGCTACCACCAACTCGGGAGGTAAACAAATATTGGTCTCTTCGTTCAATGCAGCCTTTGTGCTAGGCAAAGATGAGAATACAAACTACTCGAGCGTGTTTTTTCTTCCTTATACCGATTTTGATGAAAACAAAGGTTTTGGCTTAAAGTACAATTTGTTTACGCCACGCAATACGTGGAACTTACCGGGCGAACTACGCATTAGTAATTTGACAGAGTATTCGTATGGCCTGGGTAGTAGTTCCACAAACTCCGATCGCTTTCGCATTAACTTCAACAATTTCCGTTTCAACTTTCTGGCCAACCACCGTATTTATAAAGCTGTCTATGGTGGTATGGGGCTGAGCTTTGACCGGAATTTCAGCGTTGCTGTATTTGAAGTGCCTACAACACCCGGGGAATATGAAAAGTATGGAATTGGCACGCAGCCCTCCTACTCTGCCACCGGCATTGTGTTCAACTTACTACATGACAATCGAAAAAACTCCATCAATCCCAATGATGGTCTTTACTTGCAGGCGGTACTCCGCGTAAATCCATCCTGGCTTGCCAACGATAATTTGTGGTCATCGATTTATCTGGATGGCAGGCGCTACTTTCGGTTGGATCATCCGAAACGAAGAATCATAGCCGTGTCGGCTTTTTACTGGGGTTCTTTTGGGCGAACACCTTATTTCAATTTACCGGGCACGCAGTTAGAATTAAGCGGCCGGTCGGGAAGAGGTTATGCAACTGCCCGCTTTCGCGGAAAGCAAATGTATTATCTGGAGGGTGAGTATCGATTTGATTTGAGTAGAAACGGATTGTTTGGAGGCGTTGCATTTCTAAATTTTCAATCGCTTACGGATGTGAACAATAACTACGGTGGATTGAATGCTGCCATCGGTGCCGGGGCTCGAATCAAGTTCAACAAAAACTCCGGAACCAACCTTGCCATCGACTTTGGAATGGCACCTGATTCTTTTCAGCTGTACATTGGACTAGGCGAATTTTTCTAACTCTCAGAAAAGTTTTAGTTGCGATTCAGCAACCTGTGATTTTCGCTTCACCCGTGGTGAAGACAGATTGGAAGACACCGTAAATACTTCCGTTTCTTCGTTGCGGGGCGCTACAATGATCTGCGTTTCACCTGCCACACTTTTAAAAAGTGTTTCGGCAATCTCGGGCGTATTGTTATTTTTTGATAGATGCGAAAGAAACAAATGCGACATGAACGGAGGTCGGTGTGTGAGAAATAATTGCAACGCTTCTTTGTTTGATAAATGCCCTAACCCACCGCGAATACGGTTTTTTAAATGCATGGGATAGTCTCCATTCATCAACATTTCCTCGTCATAATTCGATTCTAAAAATGCCGCATGACACAACTTAAAATTGGCAATCAGGTTATCACACACACGGCCGGAGTCGGTAAATACACCCACTGTAACACATCCGTCAGAAATTAAAAAACTGTGAGGGTCGTTAGCATCATGAAATTTGGGAACGGGTATGATTTCCAATTCTCCAATTTGAATCGGTTGGTAGGCTTGAAAATGAATAGCAGTGCCTTCGCACCAACCCAGCAAGGGATGATGGCGAGTTGCCTTGGTAATGTACACTGGAATTTTATGTTTCTTCACCAACTTCAGTAGTCCGTTGATGTGATCGGCATGCTCATGCGTGATTAAAATGGCTTTCACTTTTTTTAGAGAAAGCTCCAATCGTTTCATTCTGCGTTCTGTTTCTCGACATGAAATGCCGGCATCAATTAGTACTGCTTCGGTTTCGTTGCCAATGTAATAGCAGTTGCCATTGCTGCCGGAGTTTAAAGATGCTACCTGAAGGGCCATGATGGTGCGAAGGTAAACTAAATTTTATCAACACGAAGTATGCCGGTGTCAGCAGTTGGATGAAGCGCTTTTACTAAAATAGACAATCAACGTGTAACGTTTTTTTGATTGATGGAAAGTTTTGTAACCTGATAAAGATGGCAGATTATTTTCCATTAGTTTCTTTCTTTTCGTTCAGAAGAGCGATAGGCAAAAACCAAAGAGGTCGGTATTTAGTTATACCGACCGCTTTTTGATGATTTGATTGCTTTTATTTTTTTGATTGCAAAAAGTCAGTGAAGTCGTCTTTGGTAAGCAGGAAAGTGAAGACATCATGCAATGTGTAGTAATCGTCTTTGTCATCGGTAAGGTCGTAGGCAAATTTTACGAATTCCAGTTTCTGATCTTCGAACGAGAATAATTCAGCGATGCCCCTGATTTGATTGAGTGATACACATTTATTTTTCAGTGCCAACTTTGCCGTGGCCATTTTCTGATCGCGGAAAGCCTGACTATTAATTGCCTTTTTTGCATCGTTCATCTGCTTTTCGGTTAAGCTACAATTCACCACTTCTACTGGAGTTGTGGGAATAGACGGAGTGATCTCCGTTGGTGCAGTGCCGTTTACCGGAATCAATTTGAATTGTTGTGCGGCAGATCCATTGCGCTGCACCAGTGGCAGATTGGAACGAGTTACATCATGATTTAAAGCCTTTCCATTAGTTCGTGATACAATGGTGTAATATCCATTGCCCGCTGACAGTATGAGCCATTGTTGATTGAGTTGGCCGTTGCCGGAAGAGGTCACCGCCTCACCCTTATCAACATATTGATCGAGGAATAAGTTATTGAGCTTCGAAAGAATATGCACGTAGCCTTCACCTGCGGGAGCTATTTCCCACTGCTGGCTTTCTTTGGCATTGGCATCCAACAGAACGATGGGGCCATTCACAACAGCTTGATCAAAAAATTTATTGTTTGTGCTCGTCACGATATAATACGTGCCCGATGTGATTTCTGATTGAGCTGCTTGTGGCACAACAACCGTTGGCTTTGGGGACTCTACAATTTTAATGGATGAAATGCGGTCGTTAAATGTGAAGTTTCCGTTGGCGATCGTCCAATCTTTTGTCAGCGTCATCGAAGCGCCTTTTTGTTGCGCATGTTCGTAGACAATAATCTTATAGCCTGCAGGTACTTTGATTGAACTGATGCGGTCGTTCCATTCAGGATTCATTGAAGTATCCCAATTACCGGTGATGGTAAATGAAGCACCACCAAATCGTTCATGTTCGAAAAGCGTGACTGGAAGAACAGGTCCTACTACAGGTAGAATGTTCTTGGGTTGCTCCGGAACAACCGCTGGCATAGCCTCCACCATTTTCCCATACACTTCAATTTCATCCAAATGAAGCGCATTTAAGTCGCGGAGTTGCAGACGAACATAGCGAGCGAGGTATTCTTGTTCGTCTAAGAAAATTCGAAGCGGTTCATTGTCTTTGATTCCTCCAAATGTGGTGTTGCTTAGATTTGCCACATTCACATAGTTAACTCCATCTACCGAAATTGCTACAGCCAACGTTTCGGCTCGTTCCGCACAACAATCTTGCCGATTGAATACAAATATTTTTTCCAATTTCGCTACACCACCTAAATCTAGCTGCCACCATGGATCTTGTTCGCTTGCCGTGTGAAATCCAAAGAGTCCGTTTTTCACACCATCCACTCCACCTTGCGCATCGTTATAGTGTGAGTAAGGACTCGTGCTACTTTGTTCAGCCGGTTTGCCCAATGCTAAGTTGGCGAGTTGCGCCATTACTCCATAGACTTCTACTTCATCTAAATGCAGTGCGTTACGTTCATTCAATTGCAATCGTACAAAACGTGCTTTCTTAAATCGCAACGGCACGGTAAGCGGCTTCTGATCTTTCGCTCCACCAAAGATAGAACCGTTGTGCTGGTAGGCGTTTTCAAAATTAACACCATCGGTAGATAGAAAAACCTGAATGGTGCGGGCACGTTCGGTACAGCAATCTTGTCGATTGTAAATGACCACCTTTTCAATGGCGATTTCCATTCCTAAGTCAACTTGCCACCATGGGTTGTCTTCGCGTTGCGTGTGAAAACCATAGGCTCCGTTTTTAATGCCGTCCACGGCACCACCTGGAAATTTAAGTCCACCCACCTCGGTAAAACTGCTGGCGGTGGCTCTTTTTTTTAATGCAAAATTTTCAATTTGAGCGAAAGTGACATTCCACCAGAGCAGTGAAATGGAGAGAAGTAAAAAGCGTTTGTTCATGATGGGGGAAGGTTTGGGGTATTTGGTTCATCAATTTAATGAATAAACATGAACCGTGCCAGAAATGCCCAATATCCCTTACCTGTTTGCCTCCTTGCCGTGTAAGAAGCTGTAACTACTTCTTAAACTTGTTCATCAACGCAGCCATTTTCTCTTCCATCGATTCTACTTTTTCTTCGCGACGGGGTGCAGGTTTCGATTTTGTAAAACCGGCTGATGGTTTTGATTTATCGGTTTCTTTTGGTCCGGTAGAAGGTGAAGCAAATGGATCACTCTTCATAGATAATGCGATTCGTTTCCGTGCGACATCTACCTCCACTACTGTTACTTTTACCTTTTGCTGAACAGCCACCACCTGATTGGGGTCTTTGATAAACCGATCGGACAGATGGCTGATGTGTACAAGCCCATCTTGGTGAACACCTACATCAACAAACGCGCCAAAGTTGGTTACGTTGGTAACGATGCCCGGCAGGACCATTCCTACTTTCAAATCTTTGATTTCGTGAACGCCTTCTTCAAAGCTGAAGACTTCAAATTTCTCACGTGGATCGCGTCCAGGTTTTTCTAATTCAGCAAGAATATCCGCCAGCGTAGGTAACCCTACTGTATCGCTCACATACTTTTTTAAATCAAGTCTCTTGCGAAGCTCGGCACTAGTCATCAAATCTTTTACCGTGCATCCAAGATCTTTGGCGAACTTCTCTACCAACTCATACCGCTCCGGGTGAACTGCGCTGGCATCTAATGGATTGGGAGCTTCGTGAATGCGTAAGAAGCCAGCACATTGTTCAAATGCCTTGTCGCCTAGGCGCGGCACTTTTTGCAATTCGTGTCGACTTTTAAATGGTCCGTTTTGCGTGCGGAATTCTACAATTCCTTTGGCTAATTGCGGGCCGAGGCCGGACACATACGATAACAATTCTTTACTGGCCGTATTCACTTCTACACCTACCGAGTTAACACAACTCATCACCACATCATCGAGGCCGGCTTTTAGTTTTGTTTGATCTACATCGTGTTGATACTGCCCCACTCCGATTGACTTAGGATCGATCTTTACTAATTCAGCCAGTGGATCGGTGAGGCGTCTGCCGATTGACACTGCGCCCCGTACGGTGACATCATGATTCGGAAATTCTTCGCGCGCCACATCGGATGCAGAGTAAACCGATGCGCCACTTTCATTGACCATCACAATCAAAATTTCTTTCGGTAAGCCAATGTTTTTCACGAAGCTCTCCGTTTCACGGCTGGCTGTGCCATTGCCAATAGCGATCGCCTCAATTTTAAAACGATCACACAAGCCCAGAACGATGGTAGCTGATTGAGTAGTTTGACGTTGTGGTTCGAGTGGATAAATGACTGTATCGAAGAGTAATTCACCTTGCGCACCTAAGCAAACCAATTTAATACCGCTGCGGAAACCAGGGTCAAGCGCCAGCACACGTTTTTGTCCGAGTGGTGATGCTAGCAATAATTTTTTCAGGTTGGCTGAGAATACTTTAATGGCTTCGGCATCGGCTTGCATTTTTGACTCCAGTCGTACTTCACTTTCCAACGTTGGTTTCAACAATCGCTTGTAGCAATCTTTAATGGCCAATCGCACCTGGTCGGCAGCTACCGAATTTCCTTTCACAAACTGACCATCCAATGATTGAATGACCGTTTCTTCCTCCGGCGCAATATCCAACATGATGAATCCTTCTTTCTCGGCTCTGCGCATGGCCAACAAACGATGCGAAGGTGTTTTTTTGATGGGCTCCTTCCAGTCAAAGTAATCTTTAAATTTCTGAGCTTCCTCGTTTTCTGCTTTTGATTTGATTACAGTAGAATGAATGACTCCATCGCGCCAGAAAAGGTCGCGAACATTTTTTCGTGCTTCCTGATTTTCGCTTACCATTTCAGCAATGATGTCGCGCGCTCCATCCAATGCCTCTTGTGCATTGGCAACACCTAACTCTGTGTTTACAAATGTATTGGCTTCGTCTTCGACATTGAAGTTACCTTGTTCAAAAATTTTCAGCGCTAATGGTTCAAGGCCTTTCTCTTTCGCAGCCGTTGCGCGTGTTTTACGTTTTGGTTTATAGGGCAAATAAATATCTTCTACTTCGGCGAGTGTCTCCGCTTTCTCAATGGCTTTGGCCAGTGCTGGCGTTAATTTTTCTTGTTTCTCAATGGATTTAAGCACTGCCTCCTTGCGCTTGTCTAACTCGGCTAGTTGCTCGTGCCTATCGCGAATGGAAGTGAGCATGACTTCATCAAGGCTTCCGGTTGCTTCTTTGCGATAGCGTGCCATGAAAGGAATGGTGGCACCTTCAGCCAGCAAATTAATCACAACTTCTACCTGTGATGCCGTTAACTTTAATTCCGTCGCGATGCGTGCAATGTTTTTCTCCATAGTGTCGTAAACTTCGGGGCGACAAAAATAAGATATCAGACAGAGAAACAAAGCGGATCAATCCAAATCAAAAAAATTTATGTCGAAGTTTTTCTTGGTTTCTAAAAACCAACTTTATCTATCAACAAAAAGCGCCCTGTTGATTGCTCAGCAGGGCGCTTAGTTATTTAGAATAAAGATAGACTACGTAGCCCATGTGCGGCCTTTGCCTGCTTCTTTCAATGGGATACAACCCTTGTATGATCCCGGAACAGCTTCATATTGAAGTACATTTTCGGCACCTACTTGTGTACTGAAATATCCTAACATGGTTAGTTCTTTTGCCATCAAAATAAAAGGTCGCTTTGCAGCTGGATTGGCTTTTCGCTCTTCAATGGCAGCTTCCAATGACTTTTTAATGTGCGCTACCTGATCTTCCGGTGTGCAATAAATAAAGCTATCTCCGTGCGCTTCTTTTGCTTCTTCATCAAAAGCTGTCAAGCCTGTTTTAAAACGTTCCTGATCTTCTGGCTTGTAACACTCATTCAACATTTTGTCTATAAAATTAGGCACGCCCAATTCTTTTGCACCGGGCGTGTCTGTCTTTGGCAGAATGATATCCGCCAGTTCGCTCACTAGTCGTGCCTCATCTTCATTGAAGAAGACCGGCTTATAATTTAAGTCGGGTGTTGCTTTACATCCATTCAATATTCCCGCCATAGCGGAAGCGGAAACCGCCGCGCCTAAAAAGAGGGCTGTTTTTCGCAATGCTTCTCTTCGATCGATTAATTGGTTCATAACTTTCGTTTTTAATCGTTTATAAATTTCCTTTTTTCAATTCGCTTACCGCATAATCTGCTGCACGAGCGGTGAACGCCAGATAGGTAAGTGATGGATTTACACAAGCTGCTGAAGTCATGAATGATCCATCGGTTACAAACACATTCTTACAAGCGTGTACTTGGTTCCACTTATTCAGCACAGAAGTTTTAGGGTCTTTACCCATCCGTGCCGTGCCCATTTCATGAATACCTAAGCCAAGGCCGGTTTCATTATCGTACGTATGGATATTTTTTACACCGGCCGCTTCCAACATTTCAGCCGCATCGGCTTTCATATCTACGCGCATTTTCTTTTCGTTTTCTTTGAAGCCCGCATCGAAAAGAAGTGTGGGCAATCCGTTGATATCTTTTTTGTCTTTGTTGATGGTCACTCTGTTTTCGTGGTAGGGCAGCACTTCGCCAAAGCCCATCATACCAATTGTCCACTTGCCTGGAGTTGCTGCCAATTTTTTCAGGTCAGCACCAATGGTTGCTTCTGCAACAAGATTATTCCAACCTTGTCTGCTTCCACCACCCTGGTAACCAAAACCACGCACATAGTCGCGTTTGTCTTTGCCCCAGTTGCGGTAGCGAGGAATGTAAAATCCATTGGCGCGTCTTCCAAAATAATATTGCTCTTCAAATCCAGGAAAATCGCCACCAGCACCAACGCCTAAATGATGATCCATGATATTGCAACCTAGTTCACCGCTGTCATTACCAAAGCCATTTTGGAAACGGTTGGAGATCGAATTCATCATGATAAAAGTAGAGCCGAATGTTGAGGCGCACAAGAAAATGATCTTCGCATAAAATTCCATTTGCTCACCAGTGACTCCGTCAATCACTTTTACTCCGGTAGCCTTGCTCTTTGTCTCATCATAAATAATTTCATATACAACAGAGTTGGGGCGCAGCGTCATGTTGTTGGTTTTTTCTGCTGCCGGCAGTGTACATGACACGCTGCTGTAATATCCTCCGTAGGGACAGCCGCGGCTACACAAGTTTCTGAATTGACATTGCCCTCTCCACGGTGTGTGAGGCATTGGTGCAGTTGCGTGTGCTGTGCGGCCAATCGTAAATGGGCGACCGAACTTTTCGCGAACCGCTTTCTTTAATTCTAATTCTGTACAATTAAGTTCCATGGCAGGAAGGAATTGTCCATCCGGCAATTGTGCGTAGCCTTCATTCTGGCCACTCACTCCAATGTATTTCTCAACATAATCATACCAAGGCTCAATTTCTTTATAGCGCACAGGCCAATCTACACCATGTCCATCTTTTGAATTAGCTTCAAAGTCCAGATCGCTCCAGCGATAACTTTGACGTCCCCACATAATCGAGCGACCACCCACGTGGTAGCCACGCATCCAATCAAAGCGGGTTCCCTCCTTTTCGGTATAAGGATGTTCGAGGTCGTTTACAAACCAATGTTTGGTAGATTGACGAATGGTATATCCTGTCCTGTTTTGCACGCCCTGCTTTCGCAAATCTTCCTGCGTAGGCATGTCGGCATTTTCAAACTCCCACGGATCTTTTGTTGCTGTCGGATAATCGGGGTGCTTCACATCGCGTCCACGCTCCAATACCAGCGTTTTTAATCCTTTTTCTGTGAGTTCTTTGGCGGCAAAGCCACCACTGATACCCGTGCCTACTACAATGGCATCGTAGGTATTTTTCTTTTCTGCTTCCGTATTTAGGTTCATGGTATGTTAAGGACAGGTTTAATTAATGTTAAAAGGTAAAAACTTTTTGGGAAGGTAGTACTCCGTTTATCACTTTTTTTCAAAATGTTTCGAATTTCTCATCTACTCCTAAACCAAAAAGGGCAAAGTCGTAGACCACCGGGTCGTGTATATTTAACACTTTGAGATTATGGGTCAATTCTACGGCTGTTTCCCAATCCACCTGCTTGCGTTGAATCAGTTTTAGCTTGCGTGCCACTCGTTCCACATGCACATCGAGGGGGCAAATTAACTGGGCGGGGCTAATTTTTTTCCAAATGCCAAAGTCAACACCCATTTGATCCTGACGCACCATCCATCTCAAAAACATATTCATGCGCTTGCATGCCGATTTACGCTCGGGTGTTGCTACATGTTTTTTGGTGCGCGCAGGAAAATCGGGAAGACTAAAAAAGTGCTGATGGAAGTGTTTCAGTCCTGTCTCTACGTGGGGCGCTTGCTGATCTACCGGAAAAGCATCTTCCATCGATGAAAACTGCTGATAGATATTTTTTAACGCTGCTACAAAATACAGGGCATCGGTAGCATTGAAGGTTCGGTGTTTGAATTTCTCAAATGGTTTGAGATCAGCAGATTGATGGTGCAACAGAAAATCATGGGGCGCATCGTCCATCAACGAAAGAAACACATTGGTTTTATTGATGATCGTGACGCGCTGCCCCCAGGCCAACACTGCTGCCATGAAGGCGGCTATTTCGATGTCTTGCTTTTTTCTGAATCGATGTGGAATTGAAATAGGATCGTGTTCTATAAAGTGAGGACGGTTATAGATCGCCACCTTCTCATCTAAGAAATCTTTTAAGTCGAGTAAATGTTGACGTTTGCGTGAGGTCATATCAGAAATGCTTCAACACTTTACTACTTGTTCACAAATTCTATTTCTACCCTTCGGTTGAGTGCATGAGCAGTCTCGTCTTTTCCATTGCTTAGGGGCTTGCGTTTGCCTTCTCCCTTCACGGTGATACGCTTTGGATCAATTCCCTTTTCAATGAGGTAGGCGGCGACAGAATTTACTCTTTGTTCGGACAATTTTAAATTGTAATCATCCGACCCGCGCTCATCGGTATGCCCGGTAAGAATCACATTCCAATCAGGGCGAGTCTGAATTCCCTTCACCCATTTGTCTAATTCCTGAAATGACCCGCCAATCAATTGGTAACTATCAAATGCAAAAAAGATATTCTTCAATACGTAGACTTCATTCACTTTAATTTCCGGATAGCCTGCGATGATGAGTGGCTTTTCAACTTTGGGTGCATCCAGTCGCCTGACACTTACATCGTCAATAAAGTAGTACGCAGAAGTATTGAGCATGGCTTCTTTGGCTTTTGAAAAGTGAATGTGATAGGTGCGTGTTTTTGTATTATCTGAAAAGTTGCCAATGGTGATAAACTTTTCTCCACCTTTCGCTTGATAGGTGTATCCACATTTGGCCCAAATACCGGTGGTTCGCGTATAGGCTGCCGGCAAAATCAACTCGTAGGTGGCGTTGCCATAAACCACAAAATCATCTTTTCTTCTTCGTGCTGAGTCGGCAATGGCCAAACCAATCCGATCGATGCTGTACTTTGAATTGGAGGAAAGTTTGTAATAAAATTCGATGTAGTACTTGCCTCCGGCTTGCATGGATTCCGTCAGTTCTGTCTGCAAGTATTCACGATAACCATTTTTGGTATAGCAATAGATGCCGGCATAAGCTACGCCGCTGTAGGCTTTTGAAAATCCGGCCCAATTGGTTGGCACACCGGCGTCGCCTTTGCTACACGCATTGAATAAATCGGGTGTACCGCGATTCGCTGAGAACCATCCGGGTGCAAATTTTTCGTTGATCTCGTAGTTATATGAACCGGGGCATTTGTAAAATTCTTCGAAGCTGCCGTTGAGCACCAGGTTTTGAGCGCCTGCAAATGAAGTTGCAATCAATAGAAATAGGAGCGTGCGCAAGTGTGAGTGGTATCGTGGTTTTAGTGCAAAGCTATTTGTAAGATGTCACTTCAATTTTAATCTTTCCCTCACCTCCGCCGAGTTGATCATAAGCTGATTTTGAAATAAGCATGATTACGTCTGCGTCAGCTCCGGTTAATGCGCTGCTGATCCGCACAAATACCTGCTGATTGGTAGCCAGATTTCGAACCTTGAGGATGGTGCCGGGCTTGATCGTTTTGTGTTGTGCCAAATACTTTCGATTGCCATCGGTACCTGCCATCAACTGTGCCATGCCTTGCTCTTTTACTTCTTCTGTTCCGATGGTGCGGTCACTCACTTTTAGGTTGACTTGCATGGTGGTAGCTTGCGCTGGTGAAGAGACGGTTTGTAAACCTCCGGTATTCGTTGGACGCACCACATAGATCGTGCTTCCGAGTTTCAATTCATCGCCAGAGAGGTTATTCCATTCTTTCAACTGCTGCACGGTAACGTTGTATTGTTTTGCGAGTGAGTAGAGTGTCTCTTTCGCTGCCACGGTATGGGTACTGCTCACCGATTGCTGTTCAATCAGCTTGGGAGGTGCTTCAAAAGGTGAGACTTTCTTGCCAATGGAGAGCGTTTGCCCCAAATCGATCTCATTTTGGGTGAGGTTATTCCACTTTTTCAAATCTTCCACAGACACACCATGTTGCCGCGCAATCGAATAAAGTGTTTCGCCCTGCGCTACCGTATGTGTGGTGGCGGCCGCCGCCTGTTTGGGCTTAGGGGTAAATGGGATACGCAAAAGTTTGCCCACTGAAATACCACCATCCGACTGTGGATTGCTGGATAAAATCTCGGTTACAGGTACATTGTATCTGCGTGAAATGGCATACAACGTCTCTTTGGCTTCAACCTGATGGATGATGTATTGTTTACCATCAATGGTTTCTAATCGAATCGAATCAATGTCGGCGGGAGCCCACGACAGGAAAACAAAAAGTAGCTTAATCATAGTTTTGAAACGGTGCGAAAAGTTACCAATTCTGCGAGTAGATAAAAAACGTTATTCGGGGTAAGTGTATTACTTTTGTAAACAAATAAACCGGTCATGTTAAAATTCATTTTGAGTGCAGCCCTGGTGCTGTCGGCAAGCCTTGTTTGGAGTCAGAAGAAGGCACAAGTAATGGTCATGGAGATTCGTGATGAAATTGATGTGCGCATGTTGCGACAGGTAAAATTGGCTTTAGATCACGCGGAAAAAATTAAAGCTGATTACGTGATTGTTGATATGGATACGTATGGGGGCGTGCTAACCGATGCAAAAGAAATTGTAGACCTGATTATGGACTATAAAAAGCCTATTTGGGTATTTATCAATTCTGATGCAGCCTCGGCAGGAGCGCTAATTTCAATCGCCTGCGATAGTATTTACATGTCACAAGGTGCCAGTATCGGAGCCGCAACAGTCGTAGAAGGCGATGGCCAACAGGCCCCTGACAAGTATCAATCCTATATGCGCTCCATCATGCGTTCCACCGCAGAAGCTAATCACCGCGACCCGCGAATTGCGGAAGGCATGGTGGACGATCGTATTGTCATCGACAGCGTGAAACAGGCTGGCAAGGTAATCACGTTCACCACCTCAGAGGCAATTAAGTATGGCTATTGCGAAGCTCAAGTGGAATCCATTGAAGAAATTTTGAAACGGAACAAAATCAATGATTATCAACTACACCGCTTTCAGTTAAGCGCTAGTGAAAAAATCATTGCCATCTTTTTGAACCCTTTCATCAGCGGCATCTTAATCTTAATTATCCTTGGCGGGATTTATTTTGAACTTCAAACTCCGGGTGTGGGCTTTCCATTGTTCGCCGCTATTACTGCACTCGTATTGTATCTCGTGCCCTATTACCTAAGCGGGCTGGCAGAATATTGGGAAATCATTGCGTTGCTTATTGGGATCTTGTTATTACTGGCTGAAGTTTTCGTCATACCCGGTTTCGGCATTGCCGGTATATCCGGAATCATTTTAGTGGTTGTTTCGATGATCCTGATTATGCTCAACAACGACTTCTTTAATTTTGAATTCGTGCCCATGGGTGATATTGTAATGGCTACTTTCGCTGCACTCGGTGGAATTTCCGGAGGCATTCTCCTTCTCATCTTTGGCGGTTCACGGATTTCCAACACGCGCGCATTCAAACGACTCGCGCTCAACGAAACTCAGGAGAGTTCGCAAGGCTTTACGGTGAACTCCACCACGCAAACGATGATGGGCAAACAAGGGACGGCGCACACTATCCTAAGACCTAGCGGAAAGGTGCTGATCGACAATCAGGTTTATGATGCCTTCACGCGTGGTGAATTTGTAGAAAAGGACGAACCGATTGAAGTGATCGGCACAGAGGGCGTAACCTTGCGCGTAAAAAAGATTAATTGATTGCTTCGACAAATTGATTACTGAATAAAAAAAATTGCATGAGTGTGAAAATTATTGGAATCATTCCTGCTCGCTATGCTTCTACTCGCTTTCCCGGTAAACCGCTTGCAGATCTCGGTGGGCAGTCGATGATTGAGCGAGTTTATAAACAGGTAAAGCAAGCAAAGTCGCTGAGTAAGGTGGTGGTGGCTACAGAACATGATTTAATCTACAATCATGTGCTGAACTTTGGGGGTGAAGTTTGCATGACATCTGAGAATCACCCCAGCGGCACGGACCGTTGTTATGAAGCGCTCACTCTGCAGAAAGAAAAGTATGACTATGCGATCAATATCCAAGGGGATGAGCCTTTCATTCAATCTGACCAGATTGATCTGTTGGCATCGTACCTGGATGGGGAAACGCAATTGGCAACGCTGATCAAAAAAATCGATACGTACGACCAATTGAACAGTGCCAGCGAAGTGAAGGTAACGTTCAACACGCAACATGAAGCGCTGTACTTCAGCCGCGCGATTATTCCTTTCATTCAAAAAATCGACCCATCGCAATGGCTCTCGCATTATGAATTTTATAAGCATGTAGGCATGTATGCCTATCGTACGGATGTTTTGCAAGCAATCACAAAACTGGAACTTTCTCCACTTGAAAAGGTGGAGTCGTTAGAGCAATTGCGTTGGTTGGAAAATGGATTTAAAATCAAAGTCGCGAAAACAACGGTGGAAACGATGTGTGTAGATACGCCCGAGGAGTTGGAGATGGCAAAGAAAATTTTGGCCGGTGATGTTTGATATCACCTAAAATATCCATTGATACAAACATTCCGCCCCAACGGGGCGGTTCATGCCTTCGATCATGCTCTACTACAAATATGCCGCCCCGATGGGGCGGATGATGCTTTCAATTATTCTCTCAACAAATATGCCGCCCCAACGGGGCGGTTCATGCCTTCGATCATGCTCTACAAATATGCCGGGGCTGACTAAAAAGTCTGATTGACGAAAGATTGAAATTCTATTGGTCTGTTTCATGAATTAGAAAAAAGTTTGAGCCATTTTTTGTTATGCGGCTTGTTTCCCTTGTTGGAG